>Ga0116121_1000063_pt1 | contig 54960 bp, 44 predicted proteins | sample June2015DPH_13_1_FD_89725 | JGI IMG/M metagenome (GOLD analysis project Ga0116121, IMG submission 89725) | Peatland microbial communities from SPRUCE experiment site at the Marcell Experimental Forest, Minnesota, USA - June2015DPH_13_10 | ecosystem: Environmental > Terrestrial > Soil > Wetlands...
CCATATAATGAGAGGATTCAATCATTTAGGAGAAGCACACAGGGTGCCGTTCGAACTGAAATCTACCATCAATCTGCCCAAGACCGCCTTCCCTATGAAGGCAAACCTGCCCCAGAACGAGCCAAAAATACTGGCCCGCTGGGAGCAAACCGGAATCTACGAGCGCATCCGGCAGGCCCGCAAAGGTTCTCCCACTTACATTCTGCATGACGGCCCGCCCTACACCAGCGGCCCCATCCACCTGGGAACGGCGCTGAATAAGTGCCTGAAGGATTTCATCGTCAAATCGAAGAACATGGCGGGATTCGACGCGCCCTACGTCCCCGGCTGGGATTGCCACGGCCTGCCTATCGAGATCAAGGTGGACAAGGAACTCGGCGGCAAGAAGCTGCAGATGCGGCCGACCGATGTGCGCGCCGAATGCCGCAAGTATGCGCAGAAGTTTCTCGACTTGCAGCGCCAGCAGTTCAAGCGGATCGGCGTCTTCGGCCGCTTCGACCGTCCCTATGCCACCATGAACCCGCAGTATGAGTCGGTGGTGCTCTCGACCTTTTTTTCCTTCTACGAGAACGGCTTCGTCTACAAGGGCCTGCGCGCGGTTTACTGGTGCATGCACGACGAGACCGCCCTCGCCGAGGCTGAGGTCGAATACGAAGACCACACCAGTCCTACGGTGTGGGTGAAGTACGGATTGCTCGACGATCCCGCAACCGTTGACTCAGCTCTTGCTGGAAAGAAAGTTTCGACCATCATCTGGACTACTACCCCTTGGACGCTTCCGGCGTCGATGGCCGTGGCTTTTCATCCGAGCGAAGAGTACGTCGCGCTCGAATCCGGCGGCGAAGTGTATGTGGTGGCATCGAAGCTGGCAAATGATGTCGCCGAGAAATGCAACCTCGCCGATCCGCGCGAACTCGCCCACTTCCCCGGACGAAAGCTGGAGCGGCTCAACTTCCAGCATCCTTTCCTTGATCGCAAGATCCTCGGCGTGCTGGCCGATTACGTCACCATGGATACTGGGACCGGCGTGGTCCACACCGCGCCTTCGCACGGCGCGGAGGACTTTGCCACCGGCGTGAAATATGGTCTCGACGCCACCAGCCACGTGGACGAAAAAGGCATCATGCGCGACGGCCTGCCAGAATACAACGGCAAGCGCGTTTGGGAAGCGAATCAGCCGATCATCGAACTGCTGAAAAAGCGCGGCGCGCTTATGCATTCAGAAAAGACCGTGCACTCTTACCCGCATTGCTGGCGCTGCCACAATCCGGTGATCTTCCGCGCCACCGAGCAGTGGTTTATCTCCATGGAAACGCCCATGCCCGGCGGGAAGTCGAAGGATGACACGTTGCGCACCCGCACACTCGAAGAAATCAAGCACGTGAAATGGGATCCCTCGTGGGGCGAAGAGCGGCTCTCCAACATGATCGCCACGCGTCCCGATTGGTGCATCTCACGGCAGCGCGTGTGGGGCGTGCCCATCGCGGTTTTTCTTTGCGAAAGCTGTGGCAAGCCGCTCAACGATCATGCGGTGAATCAGAAAGTGGTTGAGTTGTTCGCGCGCGCCGGCGCCGACGCTTGGTTCACTCCCGAGTCCGACACGATTCTTCCCGCGGACGCAAAGTGTCCGCACTGCGGCGGCGCTAAGTTCGAGAAAGAAACCGACATCTTCGACGTCTGGCTGGAATCCGGTGCGAGCTATCTTGCCCTCATCGCCGACGAACCCTCTTATCCCTGGCCGTCCGATCTTTACCTGGAAGGTGGCGATCAGTACCGCGGCTGGTTCCAATCGTCGCTGCTTTGCGCCATGGGCACGCACGCCACGCCGCCCTACAAAGGCGTAGTCACGCCGGGATGGACGCTTGACGAAAAAGGTCAGGCCATGTCGAAGTCGCGCGGCAACGATGTGGACCCGGTGGATATCGCTGACCGTTTCGGCGGAGAAGTGGTTCGCCTCTGGGTGGCGTCGGTCGATTTCCGGGAAGACGTGGTCGGCTCCGAGCAGTTGATGCAGCGCGTCGCCGAAAATTACCGCAAGATTCGTAACACCTTCCGCTACGTTCTCGGCAACCTCGGAGACTTCGATCCGCAGAAGGACTCCGTTCCCTTCGAGAAGCTGGAAGCGCTCGACCAGTACATGCTGCGGCAGACGTGCTCCTTTGCAACGGATGTGAGGAGTTCCTTCGACGACTTCGCCTTCCACCGGATCTATCACCGGCTGAATCATTTTTGCATTGTCGATCTGAGCGCCTTCTACTTCGACGTGCTCAAAGACCGTCTGTATATCTCCGCGCCTAAGTCGCAGGCGCGCCGCTCGGCGCAGACCGCGATCTGGCGCATCGGGGAAGCGTTGGTGCGGTTGCTCGCGCCCATCATGAGCTTCACCTCGGAAGAGGTTTGGGATTATTTGCCGAAGACCGCGGGACGCAGTGAAAGCGTGCACCTGGCGTTGTTCCCTTCCGCGGCGGAGATTCTCGGCGATGCGTAGAATGCGGCCAGCGACCCTGACTCGGGCGACGAGAGTACCAGCCAGGATTGGACTACGCTCCGCTCGGTGCGGGACGACGTTCTGAAGGTGCTTGAAGAAGCCCGCAACAACAAGTTGATCGGCACCGGCCTTGAGGCCCAGGTTACGGTGACTGCTCCCGACCCGGTTTATTCGGTGCTGTCTCGCCACGCCGCCCAACTCCGCTACCTGTTCATCGTCTCCGCGGTTAATCTCGTTCAGGGTGCGGGCAACGGCACGGGAGGAGTGCAAGTTGAGGTGAAGAAAGCCGATGGCTCCAAGTGCGAGCGTTGCTGGAATTACTCGATCCACGTTGGCGAGGACAAGAAATATCCTACGGTTTGCGAACGTTGCAGCGCTGTGCTGAAAGAACTTGAAGTTGCCCAGTAAATCGAGCGACCTGTGAACTGGCCCAAGCTACGAACGTTGTTGATCACGGTGTTGCTTCTGTGCCTCATTCCGGCCACGCGCTACTACCAGATCGATGTTCCCCTGCTGCGCTTTCTGAGAGGCTCCAACCACGTCGATCCTTTGGCGCTTCACTTGTCCGGAGAATTCGTCGAAAACAATCTTGGAACTGAGCAGGACCGGGATGGCTCGGTCACCGTGCGCATGATCGCGCAGCAGTACCTCTTCATCCCGCACTGCATTCTGGTTCCTGCCGGAGTCCCGGTTCATCTTCGAATTACCAGCGCCGACGCCGTTCACTCGCTCACCTTCAATGGCACGGACTATGCCGTGAAAGTGCTGCCGGGGACGATCAGCGAAGCTCAACTTGAGTTTCCGCATCCGGGTGAGTACCAGATGCCGTGCCGCGAGTTCTGCGGGGCGGGACACTATGCCATGCGGTCGGAGTTGAAGGTCGTACCTCGCGAGCAGTTCCCTGTCCTACGGCCGGAAGAAAGGGGAAACTGTGCAGCGCAATAGACATCGGCGATATTCGCCGTCTGTTTGGCGGCTCCCGAGGCTTGTCGGCACTCTCGTCGTGGCAAGTTCGTTTCTTCTGCTGGCGAGTGACAACCGGCCAGATCGCGTTCCTTCCTATGTGTCATGGACCCCAGAGACGATCGCCGCAGCCTCTGCCGGAGATGCTTTTCGCGGAATGCTTCTCGCCAGGCACTGCGACCACTGCCACGGAGCGGAAGGCTTCAGCTCCGTTGCTTCGACTCCGAATCTTGTGCGCATGGACAAGCTGGCTATCTGGAAACAGCTGGAAGATTTTCGAGCTCATAAACGAACTTCGCGGGTGATGGAGCCAATCTCGGAATCTCTTTCGCCGCGCGACGTGGCGGATGTGGTCGCTTATTACTCGAAGCTGCCGGCCTTCACCGATCCACAAGACAACCGCAGCTTCCCTCAGTCCCGGCCTGAGCCCGCGCACGCCGCGATCGCTTCGCGCCTGATTTCGTTTGGAGACGGAGAGCGCGGCATTCCACCCTGCCAGGCCTGCCACGGTCCAGTAGCCTATCGTCCCGGAGTTCCGTCGCTTGCGACGCAGAATGCCGAATATGTTTTGAACCAGCTCGAAGCCTTCGCAAACCGGATGCGCGCCAACGACATCAACGAACCGATGCGCACCATTGCGGCGCTGCTTACTGAGGACGAACGGCACGCGCTGGCGGAATATTACGGCGCCGGACTGGGGCTTCAGCCCGGAAGTTCGACCGCGCCGAAGTAAACCGGGCTTCGGGCTTCGGCAATCGGGCTTCAGCAGACCCCGCGGTAAGGTCGTTTTCGGTTTCTGAACCGGAAATCAGGTTCCTCACCGGGCCCTCGGCCCAGTTCGAAATGACAAGAGGTTTGGCTGAAGCCCGAAGCCCGACAGCCGAAGTCCGGCTTACCGCAATTCTTCCATCACCGCATCCAGCGCTTCCCTGCCCGGACGCGTCACCGATTCCGGCAGCGTGGCCAGCGGCTGATCGACCATGTTCAACATTTCGAGGAACGTGGGTGCCTTCGTGTTCACGTAGAACACTCCGGTCAGCACTTCTCCGTTGTCGTGCGCCTGGTTCAGGCGTGTCATGGCAGCGATCCGATCGGTAGGGTCATAGTCTTCTTCCAATTTGCGCAAACGCAGGCTGGAACCATCATGCATGGTGACGCTGACCGTTGTCCCAGCATCGTACTCCACGTCAATGTCTTCGAAGTGAGGAACGAAGCTCATCTCCTGCAGCGCCTCGTCGTGGTCCTTGACATATTTGTAGGATTTCGTCGAGCCCTCGTGATCGTTGAAGGTCACGCAGGGCGAGACCACGTCGAGCATCACGGTGCCGTGGTGCGCGATGGCGGCCTTCAGCATGGTGCTCAACTGGCGCTTGTCGCCGGAAAATGAACGGCCGACAAACGTCGCGCCCAGTTCGATCGCAAGCCCGCAGGTATCGATGGGAGGAAGATCATTGATCACGCCCGATTTCAACTTCGATCCCAGATCGGCGGTCGCCGAGAACTGGCCTTTGGTAAGGCCGTACACGCCGTTGTCCTCGATGATGTAGATCATGGGAAGATTGCGGCGCATGAGGTGAACAAACTGACCGATGCCGATCGAAGCCGTGTCGCCATCGCCGCTCACGCCCAGCGCAATCAGGTTACGATTCGCCAGCATTGCTCCCGTGGCCACCGACGGCATGCGTCCATGCACCGAGTTGAAACTGTGCGAACGGTTCATGAAATAAGCGGGACTCTTCGAGGAGCACCCGATTCCGCTCAGCTTCGCCACCCGCTCCGGCTGCACGCCCATGTCGTACATGGCTTCGATAATGCGCTCGGAGATGGCGTTGTGGCCGCAACCCGCGCACAGCGTGGTCTTTCCGCCTTTGTAGTCGATTACCGTCAGGCCAATATGATTGGTTTTTGGTTCAGCAGGCGTGGTCGCCATTACTTACCCTCCATGGTGCTTAATTCGTCGGTTACGGAGCGCGCATCGAGTGGCAGCCCATCGAGATGGCTGATGCTGCGCAGCCGCGTGGTGAGTTCAGGTTTCAGGTCGAGTTTGAGCAGGCTGAGCATCTGGGCGTCGCGGTTCTGCTCGACCACATAAACGCGCTCGTGCTGCTCGATGAATTCGTGTACTTCTCGCGTGAAGGGATAAGCTCGCAGCCGCAGGTAGTCGGTTTCGATCGCATACTCGGTACGCAACTGGTCGCGGCTTTCGATGATTCCCCAATGCGAGGTTCCGTAAGCGATGATCCCGATTTTTGCGTTCGCGCCCTTGAGAATTTCCGGCCGTGGAACAAACGAGCGCGCCGTCTCGAATTTGCGATTCAGCCGCTCCATGTTGTTTTCGTAGTCGTCAGGCCGCTCGCTGTAATTGGATTTATCGTTATGGCCGCTACCGCGGGTGAAGTAGGCCGCCGCGGGATGGTCCGTTCCCGGCAGAGTACGGTATCCCACGCCGTCGCCGTCGAGATCCTTATAGCGGGCGAATCCACCGAGCTTTTCCAGTTCTTCCTTGCCCAGCACCTTGCCCCGCTTGATTGGTGCGGTCGGATATTCGAACGGATCGGACATCCAGTTATTCATTCCCAGATCGAGATCGGACATGACGAAAACCAGCGTCTGGAACTGCTCCGCCAGATTGAAGGCATCCCCGGCCATGCTGAAGCACTCCGCCACGGAGCATGGAATCAGCATGATGTGCTTGGTATCGCCGTGCGAAAGGAAAGCGGTACTGAGAATGTCACCCTGTGAAGTGCGCGTAGGCAATCCGGTCGAGGGCCCGACGCGCTGAATATCCCAGATCACACCCGGAATCTCGGCGTAATAAGCCAACCCGGCAAACTCCGACATCAGCGAAATGCCCGGACCGGCGGTGGCCGTCATGCTGCGCGCGCCCGCCCAGCCGGCGCCGATCACCATGCCGATGGCAGCCAGTTCGTCTTCCGCCTGAACGATGGCGAACGTGGCTTTGCCGTCTGGACCGATGCGGTATTCCTTCATGTATTCGATCATCGTCTCTACCAGCGAAGACGATGGCGTGATGGGATACCACGTAACCACCGTGCACCCGGCAAACATACAGCCCAGAGCCGCGGCCGAGTTGCCGTCAACGATGATCTTGCCCGCAGTCTTGTCCATGCGCTCGATGTAGAACGCCCCGCGTTTCTGCAGACTCGCCTTCGCGTAGTCGAATCCCGCTTGAGCGCCGGCCAGATTCAAGTTGGCGGCTTTTGCCTTCTTGGCGAACTGCTTGCGGACTGCTTTCTCCACCTCGCCCATGTCGATGTCGAGCAACTGCGCGACCACGCCCACATACACCATGTTCTTGACCAGCTTGCGCAGCTTCGCTTCAGGGCAAACGGTCGCAACCAGTTTGTCGTAAGGGACCGAATAGAAAATTAAATCGTTGCGCAGCTTGTCGAGACCGAGTGGTTCGTCGTAGAGCACGGAAGCGCCGGGCGCTAGCGACATCACGTCGTCCTGGGCAGTTTCCGCGTTCATCGCAATCAGGAAGTCAATTTCCTTCTTCCGCCCGATGTAGCCGTCTTTATTGGCGCGAATCGTGTACCAGGTTGGCAGACCGGCGATGTTCGAGGGGAACAGGTTCTTGCCCGAAATCGGCACGCCCATCTGAAAAATAGCGCGCAACAATACCGTGTTTGAACTGTTCGAGCCCGAGCCATTCACCGTGGCAACCTGAATGCTCATGTCGTTGACGATGCGCTTGCGCCCCAATTGCCCGCCCGCACCATGGGGTGCAACATCCGTAGTGGCCATCCCTACACCTTCCTTTGATTAGCGGGCAGAGTGGATCTGCCCGAAGTTCCCCAATTTGCACGAAGCAAACAGTTCATTATACGGCGGCGGCGTTCGCTCGGCATACCAAATCGCCCGTCAGAAAGCCAGAGGAACCTGTTTGGGAACGAGAAGCGAAAAGAAAGACAACTTTGGACGCTCAGGACTCCGTCTTGAAGAACTGGGCAATGTTGCGGAACTTCTTGTAGCGGGATTCGATCAATTCCGAGGTTGAGAGTTTCTTCAATTCCGTGAAGTGCTTCTGCAGACTGACATCGAGCAGATTCGCCGCCCCTTCGTGATCGCGGTGCGCTCCGCCTTCGGGTTCCGGCACGATGTCGTCGATGCAACCCAGCTCGCTGAGATCCGTCGCCGTGATTCGCATGGCTTCCGCCGCCAACTCCTTCTTGGTGGAATCTCTCCACATAATGGCGGCACAGCCCTCGGGCGAAATCACCGAGTAAATCGAGTTCTCCATCATCAGCACGCGGTCGGCCACGGCAATCGCCAGTGCACCCCCGCTGCCTCCCACCCCAATCACCGTGGCGATGATGGGCACTTCAAGACGCGCCATCTCCCGCAAGTTGTGCGCAATCGCCTCGGCTTGCCCACGCTCCTCCGCGTGAATTCCTGGGTAAGCGCCGTCGGTATCCACCAATGTGAAAATCGGCCGGCGAAACTTTTCCGCAACCTGCATCACCCGCAGCGCCTTGCGATACCCCTCGGGGTGCGGCGTCCCAAAGTTGCGGTACACGCGCTGCTTCATGTCGCGGCCCTTCTGGGTCCCGACCACCAGAACCTCTTCGCCATGAAAGCGAGCCATCCCGCAAATAATCGCCGCATCGTCTCCAAAACTGCGGTCGCCGTGGATTTCACTCCAGTCCGTGAACAGCCGCTCGACGTAGTCGAGCATCTGCGGACGCTGTGGATGCCGTGCTAATTCCGTTTTCTGCCAGGCGGTTTGCAACTCCTTCATCTCCTGCCGCAGAATATGGACGCGCTCCTGGAGTTGCGCGAGCTGGCGCTGAGTCTCGTCATTCGGCCCCGCGGTGGCCTCGATCAGCGCCACCTGCCGCTCGATCTGCTCGAGTTCCTGCTGCGCCTTGTGAGTTCCTTCCATGTTTTATATGAGTACGGTTACGCGGATCCGATTCAACTAATCACTCTCACACTGCCGCGCCCGCACAACTGTTCCACGCGGGCGATGAAGTTTCGATCCGGCAGCACATTATAGCCCTCCGCCTCCATCACCACCATGAAATCACCGGCACGTTCCACGTCAAATAACACTCGCGCTTCGCCTTTGCGCTCTCTAAAAAGCGTGTGAAGATCGTCGACCGTGGACTCAGCCGCTGTTTCCAGGGGCACGCGAATGCGAATCGCTCGCGGAAGAGGGACCTTGGCATCCTCCAGAGGCATGATTTCAGCGGCGGTAATCTTTGGATTGGTTCCTTCTTCAATTCTCACTCCGGCGCGCACCAGCACCGGAACCTCCAGCTTAACTTTCTCTTGAATGCGCTTGTAGGCTTCTGGGAAGACGATCATGTCGATCGAACCGGACATATCCTCCAGCGTGGCTTGCGCGTAGAAATCTCCACGCTTGCTCTTAAGCACGCGCACGTTACCGATGATTCCAGCCGTCGCGATGGTCTCGTCCTTGCCGGTAGACCTCGTCATCGCAGCGATCTCGTCGATGCGCAGCGCCTGCAGTTCGGCCAGCTTGTCTCTGTATTTCTCCAGCGGATGCCCGGTGATGAAAAAGCCCAGGATCTCTTTTTCCGCAGCCAGGCGCGCCTGCTCATCCCAGTCGGGAATGTTCGGCAGCTTGTCGTTATTGGCCTCGGACTCTTCCTGCTGAAACACCCCGAAGAGCCCGTGCTGTCCCGATTCCACATCGCGCTGCGCCTTCTGCGCCCGATCCATAGCGCGGTCGAGCACGGTCATCAATTGTGCGCGTCGCCCCAGCGAATCCATCGCCCCGCTCTTGATCAGCGACTCCAGCACGCGCTTGTTGAGCAGACGCAGATCGACGTTCTCGCAGAACTCATAAATCGACTTGAAGCGTCCAAGCTTTTTCCGCGCCCCCACAATCGATTCGATCGCGTTGCCGCCCACGTTCTTTACTGCGGCCAGCCCAAAACGAATCGCTTCTCCATGTGGTGTAAAGTTCGCATCCGACACGTTAATGTCCGGCGCCTCCACGGCAATGCCCATCTCGCGGCACTCGTTGATGTACTTCACCACGTCGTCCGTACTGCCCGTGACCGAGGTCAGCAAAGCCGCCATGAACTCGACCGGATAATGCGTCTTCAGATATGCGGTGTGATAGGCCAGGAGCGCGTAAGCGGCGGAGTGCGACTTATTGAAGCCGTACCCCGCAAACTGCGCCATGAGATCGAAAATCTTCTCGATCTTCTTGGGCGGAAACTTGCGCTGCGCCGCGCCTTCCACGAACCGCTCGCGCTGCTGCGCCATCTCCTCGGCCTTCTTTTTGCCCATGGCGCGCCGCAGCAGATCGGCTTCACCCAGTGAATAGCCGGCCAGCCGGTTCGCGATCTGCATCACTTGCTCCTGATAAACGATCACGCCCAGCGTCTCCTGAAGAATTTCTTTCAGCTCCGGCAGTTCGTACTCGACTTTCTTGCGCCCGTGCTTGCGGTCGACGAAATCGTCGATCATTCCACCCTGAATCGGTCCCGGCCGGTAGAGGGCATTCAGCGCCGTAAGATCCTCGATCGAATTCGGCTGATACTTGCGCAACACATCCCGCATGCCGTGCGATTCAAACTGGAACACACCGGAGGTCAATCCCTTGTGAAACACCTTTTCATAAGTCGCCGAATCTTCGAGCGGAATCCCTTCCAGCGTAATCGGCGTTCCCCGCGTGTGCACGATCAGCTTCAACGTGTCCGTCAAAATCGTCAGTGTGGTCAGCCCGAGAAAGTCCATCTTCAACAAGCCCATCTTTTCGATGGCAACCATGTCGAAGGCGGTGACAATTTCGTCGTTCTTCGTCCGGTGCAGTGGAACCAACTCCGTCAGAGGCCGCGGCGAGATCACTACACCGGCGGCGTGAACTCCGGAGTTGCGCACCATCCCTTCCAACTTCTTCGCCGTTTGCATCAGCTCGCGAATCTGTCCATCCTTCTCCATCGCTTCGCGCAGTTGCGGGGAGTCTTCGATGGCTTGGTCGAGCGTGATGTTGAGCTGCGTGGGCACCATCTTGGCGATGCGATCGACATCGGCGTAAGGGATATCCATAGCTCGGCCCACGTCCTTAATTGCGGCTTTGGCCGCCATGGTGCCGAAGGTGATGATCTGGGCCACGTTGTCGCGGCCGTACTTCTGCGTGACGTAGTTGATCACCTCGCCGCGCCGGTTCATGCAGAAATCGATATCGATATCCGGCATGGAAACGCGCTCCGGATTCAGAAACCGCTCAAACAGCAACTCGTGCTGCAACGGATCCAAATCGGTTATCCCCAAAGCATAAGAGACCAGCGATCCCGCCGCCGATCCGCGCCCCGGTCCCACTGGAATGTCGTGTTCTTTGGCGTAGCGGATGAAGTCCCACACGATCAGGAAATATCCCGGGAACTTCATCTGCTGGATGATCGCCAGTTCCCGCTCCAGCCGCTGCTCGTAGTCCGAAATCGGATGCTTCAACTTGCCTTGCTCGTGCAGTGGCCGCAGCGCTGCCATACGCTTCGCAAAGCCCTCGCGGGAAACGTGCACGAAATAACTGTCGATGGTGTAACCCGGCGGCACATCAAATTGCGGGAAAGGCGTTGCCACTTTTTCCAGCCGCAGGCTGCAGCGCTCGGCGATGTCGAGCGTCCGCGTCAAAACCTCGGGCGAATCCTTGAACACGCGATACATCTCGTCATGGCTCTTGACGAAGAACTGGGTGCCGTCAAATTTCATTCGCGCCGTGTCGTGAATCGACTTGCCGGTCTGAATACACAGCATCACGTCCTGGGCATGCGCGTCGTCCTCGCAGAGATAGTGGCTGTCGTTCGTCGCCACCATTGGCAGCCCGAGATCCTTTTCTAACTGGAACAGGCCGGGATGGATTTTGTGCTCCATGGCCAGCCCTTGATCCTGAATCTCAAGATAGAAGTTGTCTTTTCCGAAAATGTCGCGAAAGGTTCCTGCGGCGGCGCGGGCAGCGTCGTATTTATCTTCCATTAACCGCTCGGCGACCTCGCCCTTCAAGCATCCCGAAAGCCCGATCAGCCCGCGCGAATGCTCCGCCAGAAACTGCTTGCTCACGCGCGGCTTGTAATAGAACCCGTGCAGAGAGGCTTCTGAGGTAATCTTTACCAGGTTGCGGTAGCCCTCTTCGTTCTGGGCCAGCACTAGCAGATGGTTGTAGGTATCGCCATCGGGAGGGGTACGCTCGATGTTGTGGTCGTCTTTCTTGCAGATGTAAAGTTCGCACCCGATGATCGGCTTCACGCCCTCATGATTCGCCGCGTTTACAAAGTGGACCGCGCCAAAAATGTTTCCATGGTCGGTCATGGCCACGGCGGGCATGCCCAGTTCTTTCACGCGCTGGCAAAGCTTTTCAACGTCGCAGGCGCCATCCAGCAGAGAGTAATCGGTATGCAGGTGCAGGTGGACGAATTGTGACATAGGACTTTAGCACCAATTCCGCATCGGCTCATTCTAACGGGAAACGAGGTTGTGGAAGCGGAGAGTTATCCACAGAGAAGATAGCGGAAGTCGGATGTAATCGGGCTACTGGCCCTCATGGGCGCCGGGCAGTCGGAAATCGACTCCGCGCTCGTCGTTCGCCTTGGTTGTGGCCGGAAGGTCAAGGTCCGAGAGGGGAATCTTCTCCGTATGTTGCGGGGCGAAGTTCCACAGCGTCTGCCCTACGATGGCGTAATTCTGCACTTCCCGCTTGCGCTGATCGCGAAACACCAGCACCGTGGCTGGCGCGGTTTCCGTGCGCTCCGCTTCGCGTGGTGGCGGAGGCGCCGACCTCGCATAAATATCTTGATCGCCTTGCTCACGCATCCTCTGTTCATCGAGGCTCTGCTGGTTCATCTCATTCGCCAGGCCAATCTGATTTTGCTTGTCCTGGTCGTAGGACGAGCCGGAATCCCACCACCAGTAGGGATCGAAACCCAATGGATATCCGTAGGCGCCGCGGCATCCGTAGCCTAAGCAGTTATTCCGTGAACGGTAGGTTCGGATTCGCACTCCGCCAGAACGGTTGAAACCGCGTGCGGAGAGTGACTGCCGGGGAGCGGAGCCCCGCACTGACGGACGGACTGCGAAGCCAGAGCGTGTCCCACTGAAAGCCCGAGTGCCGCCCGAATACGAATGTCCGGCAGATCCGTGCGCAGCAAAACCACCATGCCCGCCGGCGGAAGCATGGCCTCCGCCGTGCTGCGCCCACAACGGCACAGACACCAATAAGAGCACGAGCGCCGTAATAAGAAGCGGTCGATGCATACGTGTAATTATATGCCGGATTCAAGTCGGGACATCCAGAAATTAGTATCTGCCTGAGACGAATTAGGGCAAGGACTCGATGTGAGATTGCCGGGAAGCTACCGCTTCTTGCCCTTGGTCTTCTTCGGAGCAGCCTTCTTCGGAACCGGCTTCTTCGCAGGATGTTTCGCGGCTGGCTTCGCGGGCTTGGGCGCAGTTTTGGCGGGTTTCGCCTTAGGTTCCGGTTTCGATCTGACTTCTACTACCTTGGCCACGGGAACCGCCGCAGCTGGGGCGGCAACAGCTGCGCCTTTTCCTTTGCCTTTCACCACTTCGGCCTTCTTCCCCGGTACCGGCGCAGTAGGCGCGGCAGCAGCGACCGCTTTAGCTCCGCGCCCGCGCCTGGGTGGCGGCGGCGGCGGTGGTGGGGGCGGCGCAAACGGCTTCAGGAACTTCAAAGTCTCCGTCCGCGAGCGCAATTTCCCGTCAAGCAGCAGCATGAACACGTCGCGCGCGATCTTCGGATATTCCGGCAACTGCGGGGTGATCAGCAACTCCGTCATCTCGGGCAGCGGTATGCGCTGCTGCACCTGCCGCCACTTGGTCAGGAAGTTCTTGATCTTCCCCGCCACGGTCTGATGCCGCGCCGTTACGGCCAGAAACAGGACCATCTCGGGCCGCGCCGCAGACAATAGATTCCACGTCCGCGACGGCGTAGCCGCTTCCTTCCCGGTCAGCCGCTTCGCCAGTTCCTTGGCGTGGTCCTCGATGTCGCGCCAGGCTTCAATCAAATCCTTGCGCGGGATCTGCCGCTTCAGATCGGAAATGTCCTTGTCAGTCAGCCGCGCCGTTAGGAAGTGCATCACTGCCGGCGATGGATCCACGGTATAGCCCAGGTCCACCATCTGCTGGCGCGTTTTCATCAATTGCGCGAGCCCGTTGGTGTCCACCTTGGCTGTGGTCCAGTGCGGATGCAGCACTTTCAGCCAGTCTTCCTTTTCTAGAGCGCGCACCACATTCAGCGGATCTTCTTCATGCGCCAGTTGCGCGATCTCATGCCCCACCGCGCTACGCGCGATGTGCTCAATGTATTTATTTTCCTTTGCCGAGTCGTAGCGCTGCTGCGTGCGCTCTTCCATTGGCCAATGGAAGCGTGCCGCAAAGCGCGTAGCCCGAATCAGCCGCGAGGGATCTTCCACAAAGGAATAGTTGTGCAGCACTCGCAGCAACTTGGCCTCAATGTCAGCTACGCCGTTGAACGGATCGAGCAGCAGCCCCCGTGAACCTTCGTTCAGCGACAGCGCCATGGCGTTCACGGTAAAATCCCGTCGCCGCAGGTCTTCCTGAATGCTGGCTGGCGCAGTCACCGGCGGCTTGCCGACCTTCTCATAGTTTTCGGTCCGGGCCATGCCGATCTCGGCTCGCACGTTGCCCGGCAGAACCAGAAACAGCGTGCGCACGTCCTCGTCGTGGCCGGCCAGTTGTGCGCCCGCGCGTTCGAATTCCTTCTGCAGTTTGAGAGGATTGCCCTGGACCGTGAAGTCCAGATCGCGGATGGTAAACCCGCTGATGATGTCGCGAATCGCGCCACCGGTTAGGTAGAGAGTGATTCCCGCCGTGCGGGCTATGTCTTGCACCAGATTGACGCCTTTCATCTGATCCGGCGTCAACCGGATTTCCATGGTGTAAATGTAATCAGCCATTCGTCTTCAAGCTATCTACGGCAAGCGGCTACAGGGCCGTCATTTCCTGCCGCCATCACGGGCTAAGCCCGCCCTGCACGAACGTTTCCCACAAGTTTTCCACAGGACGACTCGGCCCAACCCCGGCCTTTTCACTCTACATCGGGCACAAGCCATTCAATACAAAACACTTATACAGGCTTGAGTGGCGCCGAGGCAACTTAAAGGAATAACACAACGTTTACAATTTGGCTACTGCCAACGTGGATTCCCGCGATTTTGCCGGAAATAGTGCGAGAATGTAGCGGGCTTCGGGCTTCAGCCATCGGGCTTCGGCTGAACCAGAAACCCCTGGCCTGAGAAACGCTAAGGTAAAAGTAGATGTCGAGCTTGGCGGAATCATCTTGCCGAAGCCCGAAGCCCGATAGCCGAAGCCCGCTCATGCCCTCGACCCACAAGAAAGTGATCGTCCGCAAGATGGACCGGGATTCCGTCTCCGGCTACGTCTCCCCCGCCCAATTCATCAGCGAAGGCAAACTCGAACTCCTAAATACCGCCGGCAACGTGGTCGCCATGGACCTGCATGAAATCAAGGGCGTCTACTTTGTGCGCGAGTTCGGCGACTCCGAGTCCCTCACTCGCAAAACCTTCACTTCCCGCCCCCGCTCCGAAGGCTTGTGGGTACGCCTCCGCTTTAAGGATAACGAAATCCTCGAAGGCCTCATGCCCGCCGACCTCACTCAGAATATGCCGGAAGGCTTTCTCATCAATCCCCCCGACCAGCGCTCGAACACCCAGCGCATCTTCGTCCCCCGGTCCGCCCTCGAATCGCTGACCGTGTTAGCCGTAATCGGCGCTGCCCGCCGACCCCGCCGCGGCCCCACCGACGATCAGCGCCAGGTTCCGATGTTTGAGGAGTGAGTTCCCAAAAGCATGGTTGATGGAGCGCTGCTCCGGACGGCTCTCCATGTGACAAACAAATGACAAACTCAAGCTGCCTCTTGTTGTATAGTCTCCCGTGCGATTTCGCTTGGTTGGCGCAGAACTGGGTTGTCGTTTTCCTCTGAAGGAGTGCACGTACTTTCATCCGGAGTCCTTATTCCCTAGCAAAATCAAGCGATTGGGATTGCACGGCTGCTCTGCCTGTGGTTAACTTCAACAACGGTATCGCTGGTTAGACGTGTCTTCAGAAGTTGCGGACTGGGGAGAAATATGGGGATGTCGTGGACCTCTTGGCCGTCGCGCGCTGTGGCGGTTCTGGTTGTGATGTGCGGGGTGACCGGGTTCGCCGCTGCAGGAAGTCAGCCTCAGTATTTGGTCACCAACGATGACGGCGTTTTGAACAGCGTTACCTTCTACACCGTAGGGACGGGCGGATTTCTTACCCTGAAACAACAAGTGCCGACCGGCGGCTATGGCATTGGAGGCGGCTTTTTCTCCGCCAACCGGGTGAGCGCCCTCAACAGCGCAAGCCAAGAGTGCGTCTATGCCTCCGACGCTTTGACTGGCACCATCGTCGGCATCGACCTCAGCACCTTACTTGTGGATAGCAGTACGTTTGGTTCCGCTGCCGATTCCGGAACCGCCAACGGCATCGGTCTGGCGATGAACGCCCAGTATCTTTACGCAGGTTTCACCACCTCCAATACCATCGCAACGTTTCAGCTGCAACCCGGCTGCGGCCTCACTTTTCTAAACGACGTCTCCGTTGCCGGCCTGCAAGGCGGATTCATCAACGGCATGGCCATCAACGGCAATATTCTGGTTGTAACCTACGGAGACGGCTCCATCGAGTCCTTCAACATCGCATCCGGCACGCCCGTATCGAACGGCGACGAACAGAATTCCAGCGCCTATCTCAAGTCGCAAGGGGTCACTTATCCCAATAGCGTGGAGATCACAGAGGATGGGCATTTCGCTCTGTTCGGAGATACGTCGACCTCCACGGTGGTTGAGGTTTCCAACATTTCCTCCGGCAAGTTGAGCCCGACGGTTGTCTATCCGCTGGGAGCTGGCATCAGCTCCAGCAACATCCTGCTGAGCCCGGATGAAACGCTTCTCTACATCAGCAATACGCAAGGGGATAAAATTACCGCTGCCACTTTCGACAAAAGCAACGGAAAGCTTTCGACCGGTTGCGCCTCCGGCAAGATCAAGGGCTACAGTTCGAACTGGTCCTATCTTGGGAGTTTGGCGCTAGCTTCAAACAGCGGCACCGGCGGAGCCCTCTACGTTGCTGAGTTTGGCGCAACGTCCTCCATCGGAGTGATTGAAGTGGGTTCGAGCGGCGGGACTTGCACTCTGACAGAAGCGACTCGCTCGCCTGTCATCGACCCCACCAGCCCAGGGCTGTTATCGATTGGAAGCTTTCCTCCTCGGTCCTTTTAGCCATGAAGCAACGTCGTTTCGAATCTTATGCGGTCCGAATCCTGGGGAAGTTCTGGGAAGATCGAGGAGCGATATACATGCGCGCTATTTCTAGAGGTTTGCTGGCTATCATCGTGTGCGGATTCTCCTTTGCAGGAGCGTGGGCGCAGTGTCCCGCGCGCCCAGCCTCCGGTACCGTTGTCCAGGATCCCTTCAGTCTCAATGCGCAAGACGGCGTGCTCAACGCCGCCTTCGTCATGGGGTACTCGGTCGATCAATTCGGCTATTCACACTACTGCTACAAATACCAAGCTTCGACCGGCGTCGTCGAAGCTCCAACCTTGCGACTCAATCAGGGCGACGAGCTTGACCTCGGCGTCAAAGACGACATTAAGACCTCCACTCCCGATTCCATGAGCGGAATGGACATGTCGCCCTCCGGAGGCGTCTGCGGCGATACCGGTACCGCGACCTTGCAATCGACCAACGTTCACTTCCATGGCCTCAACGTTCCTCCCATCTGCCATCAGGACGATGTGCTCACCACGATAATTCAGCCGGGCTCACCGGGATTTCAGTACAAGATGAGGATTCCACCGAACGAGCCTCCCGGACTGTATTGGTATCATCCGCACGTCCACGGCTTCACCGAGTTCCAGGTTAATGGCGGAGCCGCCGGAGCGCTCATCGTCGAAGGCATGGAGAAAGTCCGCCCCGAGGTGACTGGACTCACCGAGCGCGTTTTCGTGGTTCGTCAGCAGTATCTGGTTCCGTGGGTTCCCGGGCCTTACCAACTCACGCTGAACTATCAGGTAACCACTTCCACTGGGGGTCCCATCATCCAGATGCAGCCGGGTGAAAAGCAGTTTTGGCGGGTCGCCAACGCTACCCTCCAGGATTTCATGCCGCTGCAGGTCTGGATCAACGGTAAGCCGCAGAACTTGGAGTTGATCGCTCTCGACGGCTACCCTCTGGCCGAGCCTCGGATGGAGCAGACCATTCTCGTGCCTCCGGCCGGACGGGCGGAGTTTATCGTGCAGGCTCCTCCCGCCGGAGCGACCGGCCAATTCGTTTCCTTGGCTTATTCCACCGGCCCCACCGGCAACGCGGATCTCGAACAGGTTCTCGCCAATATCAATCTCAGCAACGCTGGCTCCAACAAGCCAGCTGCCAGGCCTGCCGTATCCGGGCCATCCATGTCGACGGATAGCCTCAAGTTCGCGGGCTTGCGGGCACTCACTCCCACGGCAACCAGGAAGCTTTACTTTTCCGAGGAATTCGGTGGAACCAATGGTCCCATTCAGTTCTATGTCACCGTGGATGGACAAAAGCAGCAAGTCTTCGAACCCAACGAAAAGCCTGTGATCACCACCAAGGTAGGAGCGGTCGAAGACTGGACCATCGAAAACCGAGCCCTGGAAACGCATGCCTTTCACATCCATCAAATTCATTTTCAGATGCTGGAGGTCGATGGCAAGCCCGTCCCCGCTGAGGATTTCCGCGACACCATTGAGATTCCCTATTGGTCAGGCACCGGTCCTTACCACAGCGTGAAGGTGCGCATGGATTTCCGCGACCCCACTATCGCTGGCACTTTTGTGTTTCACTGCCATATCCTCCTCCACGAAGATCTCGGCATGATGCACAAAATCCTTGTCGAGCCCTAGCGAGCCTTTAGCTGGCGGCTTCGCTTCGTGCGGTGAGTCGTTCTACACTTTGTCTGATCCCCCTGCTTCACGCGAAAGGCTATGAAGGAGTTCGACATGCGCACTCTATCGAGATATTCGCTTGCCATAGTCATATGCGGATTTTCCTTTCTGAGGCTAGCGGCGCAGTGCCCTCCCCGCCCTCAACCCGACACCGTGCTTCAAGATGCCCTCAATCTCTATTCGCAAAATGGGGTCCTCGACGTCGCTCTCTCCATGGCACACTCGGTCGACGTCAACGGTTACACCCACTACTGTTACCGGTACCAGAACTCCTCTGCGATCGTGGAAGCGCCCACATTGCGCCTCAATCCTGGGGACCGCTTGCTCCTGCACGTGAAGGACGATATCTCGAGTGATGGACCGCAGAGTATCAGCGCGATGGACATGTCTGCCCCGCCCGGAGCAACCTGCGGCGATACCGGCACCGCGACGCTCAACTCGACCAATGTTCACTTCCACGGCTTGAATATTCCGCCGAACTGCCATCAGGATGATGTGCTCACCACTTTGATCCAGCCCGGTACGCCGGGCTTTCAATTTGACACCCAGATTCCCGCAAACGAGCCTCCCGGCCTCTATTGGTACCATCCGCACGTGCATGGGTTCACCGAGTTTCAGGTGAATGGCGGTGCCGCGGGAGCGATCGTTATCGAAGGGATGGAGAAGGTTCGCCCGGAGGTCAAGGGTCTCACCGAGCGCGTGTTGACCATTCGACAGGAGTTTCTGGTTCCTTGGGTACCCGGGCCCTACCAGTTGACGGTCAACTTCGAAAATTCTGCCATCGTGCAGGGGCCTTCTCCCGTCATCCTGATGAAGCCTGGCGAAAAGCAGTTCTGGCGCGTCTTGAATGCCAGCCTTCAGGATTTCATGCCCTTACAGGTCTGGTTTAACAATGTTCCGCAGCCACTGCAGGTGATCGCTCTTGACGGCTATCCTCTGGCACAGACTCGAATGCAAACTACCATCCTGATTCCTCCCGCCGGACGTGCGGAGTTCATCGTGTCAGCGCCTCCAGCCGGAGTGAACGCGTTTCTGGAGACGCTGAGTTATTCTACCGGGCCCACCGGCAACGCCGATTTCGAACAGCCTCTCGCCTCCATTCAACTTAGCCACGACGGGGCTCAGCCACAACTGGCGCACCCGCCTCCGGCGGCAACCCAAATAGCGGTGGATCACCTCAAATTTGCAGGCTTGAAGGAGCAATCTCCAACCGCGGAGCGGAAGCTCTACTTCTCCGAGGAATTTGGTGGAACCAACGGTCCCATCCAGTTCTACATCACTGTCGACGGACAAAAGCAGAAGGTTTTCGAACCCAACGAGAAACCGGCCATTACCACCAAGGTGGGAGCCGTGGAAGACTGGACCATTGAAAACCGCGCCCTCGAGACGCATGCATTTCACATCCACCAGATCCACTTTATGATGTTGGAGGTCGACGGAAAACCCGTGCCCAACCAGGACTTGCGCGACACCATTGAGATTCCCTATTGGTCAGGCACCGGTCCTTACCACAGCGTGAAGGTGCGCATGGATTTTCGTGACCCAAACACTGCGGGTCTCTTCGTGTTCCACTGCCATATCCTGCTGCATGAGGATCTCGGGATGATGCACAAGATCCTGGTCCAGCCTTAGCCGCGGTTCTTTAGAAACAAGTTCAAAAAAAGGAAAGGTCGTAAGCGATGCGAAAGAGAATTCTGCTCGTCATAGGCGCCGCCCTGCTGCTGATCGCCGGCTACTCATTTGGAAACCGCCGTACCACGGTTGCCTACGCTGCGCCGGCCACCCAGGGCACCGTCCCTAAATCCTACGGACGCCTGGTCACGGCGATTTCCGATCAAATCGGCACCGGGCTGATCTTCGAGGATAGCGATGGCGTGATTCGCTTCGTAGCCATGACCGGCATGAAAGAAGGCGAACTCGCGCGCTACGATCAGACTCCGACTCACGGCGGCATTCCCAAGTCGTATGGTCATCTCGTCGCGGCCGTTGCCAACCCGACCGGCACCGGCCTGGTCTTCGAAGACAGTCAGGGCGTCATCCGCTTCCTCACCATTACCGGCGAGACCGAAGGAGAACTAACCCGCAACTAGCGCTTCAATCCACTGGCGGCTGGTGTACGATTTACTCGCGTCTTACTTCATCCGCCATGAAACTTTCTCAGATCGCATCCGCCCTTCACGCACGTCTGGAAAACGGCTCGCCCGATACCGAGATCACCGGGCTCAACGGCATCGAGCAAGCCGGACCCGGAGAGCTTACCTTCGTCGCCAACCCCAAGTATGCCGCCGCGGCCCGGCGCACCAAGGCTGCAGCGGTAATCGTCGCCGAGAACTTTCCTGTCATTCCAGCGGCCACGCTGCGCGTCGAGGATCCCTATCTCAGCTTCGCGCACGCTCTCGAACTCTTCCACCAACCGCCGCGCTACGCCCCGGGAGTGCATCCCACAGCGGTGGTTCATGCCACGGCAAAGATTGGACGCGGCGCCCACCTCGGACCCTACGTAGTCGTCGACGAAGATGTCGAGATCGGCGACAATGCCGTCCTGCTGGCGCACGTGGTGATCTATCGCGGGGTGAAGATCGGCGGCAACTTCTTTGCCCACGCCCACGCCGTCGTTCGCGAAAACTGCCGTATCGGTAACAACGTCCTGCTGCAAAACGGCGTCGTGATCGGCTCCGACGGCTTTGGCTTCGCCAAGACTCACGATGAACATTGGCACAAAATTCCACAGCCCGCCCCCGTCATCATCGAAGACGACGTGGAAGTCCAGGCGAACTCCTGCATCGATCGCGCCAGCGTCGGTGAAACTCGCATCCGGCGCGGGGTTAAGATCGATAATCTGGTGCAGGTCGGCCACGGATCGCAGGTCGGCGAAGATGCCCTGCTCTGCTCCCAAGTCGGCCTCGCTGGTTCCACGGAAATCGGCAATCGAGTGATTTTGACTGGTCAAGTCGGCGTGGTCGGCCACTGCAAAGTCGGCGACGGCGCCATCGTCACGCCGCAGAGCGGAGTCGCTCACGATATTCCTGCGGGAGCCCTGGTTAGCGGCGCCCCCGCCGTCGACCACAAATTGTGGCTGAAGTATTCCGCGATTCTGCCGAAATTGCCGGAAATCGCCCGCGCAGTGCGGTCTCGCTTCCCGAAGGGGTAGGGCCACTGAAATCAAGTCTGCCCGGGGCTTTGAGAACCGCAGTGTAAGGGTCGCATGGTTCCGGTCACGCCGGGTGTGCAAGACTCTGCATGTAACACTAATTGTTCGGAGCACTAAGTATTCTTGACAATTTCGCGCCACTGTAGCAAGCTTCCTCCACTTCGTTTAGGCCCTCTCGACTCGCGCCAACCTTAAAGTGGGCCCAGCATATTCAGGCTGGAAATTACTCTTGAACGGCGGTAAGCTAGTTCGTCGATTGCAGTACTGGGGATTGTCGAGGTCGGATTCTCTAAAGTTCGTGGCAGGCGGGTTTTGCCTCTCCCGAGCCGCCTCTAGGCGAGCCCCGCGAATACGATTCGAAAGGACCTAAGTGCCCATCATGGACCCTAAACCGATCTCAACCACGGCCAAGCTTATGCTGACTCTTGCGTTTTTGCTAGGACTAGCGGCAGTGGCTATCCCGCGCGCGCAAGCTCAGACCTTTAAGGTGGTCTACAGCTTTACTGGCGGGAGCGATGGGGGAAATCCTCTGGACGGTTTCATTACCGATGCCGAGGGGAACCTTTACGCCACGACCAACGTCGGCGGCGCCTCTGGAAACGGAACCGTATTCGAGGTTAGCAAGAGCGGCGAAGAAACCGTCCTGTATAGCTTCGCGGGTGGAACCGACGGAGCAAATCCAGAAGGTGGTTTAATCAGGGACAAAGCAGGCAACCTCTACGGCACCACAACTGCTGGCGGAGGAGTTGAAGACTCGGGAACCATTTTCAAGGTCACGCCGACCGGAACAGAGGAAGTACTTTATAGCTTCCCCGCGGGGAACAATGGCGCAACTCCCGAAGCGGGCCTGACCATGGATGCGTTAGGAAACCTTTACGGCACTACGACCGCGGGTGGCGCAAATGGGAATGGCACGGTTTTCAGACTGACTGCACCAAAGAGTGGCTCAAAATGGCTGGAAACGGTGCTCTACAGCTTCGGTACCGGCGCGGACGGGGCAATCCCCGTCGGAGGAGTGGCCTTTGATAAGACCGGGCATCTCTACGGTATGACTTCCGCAGGAGGCGCTTACGGATACGGAACTATCTTCCAGTTGACCCGGTCGGCATCAGGTTGGACGGAGACGATTCTGCAAAACTTCCAGGATGGAGATGATGGCGCGGTTCCATACGGGGGGCTGATCGCGGACAAGTTGGGCAACTTCTATGGAGCGGCTACCGAAGGCGGCGCGGGTGGCGGCGGCACCATTTTCGAGTTGACCCCGGCAAACGGCAGTTGGACCTTTAACGTGATCTACAGCAATCCCGGGTGGGGCATCTCCGGAAGCTTCCGCAACGTCGCCCTGGATGCGTCCGGGAATCTTTACGGCACGACGCACTGCGACGGCGCTTATAACTCCGGGACGGTTTACAAACTCACTCCGGCAAGCGGTTCCTGGACTTACACCTCGCTTTACGTTTTCCAAGGCGGAACTGACGGCCTTTATTCGTTCAGCAATCCGGCACTCGAACCCGGCCATGTTTACGGCACCACCAAGCAGGGCGGAGCCAATGGCAACGGGGTCGTGTGGGAGATAACACTTAACTGAGCTTTGCATCTCGCGCCGGCATACCGGAGCTTCGGGTGCCGGCGTTTTGTTTTTTCACGCTTCAAGCCTGAGCGCTTCCCTTTGCGACGGACGCACTCTGCCTGAATTCCTCCGGCAGCCCGCTATCGATTACGGCCCTGACCTTTTCCATCAAACACTCGCGGCTGCCAAAATCGCTCGGCTCAATCGGCGGATGGAAAATCACTGTAGCAGTTCCAGGCTTGATAGCGAATCTGGCCTTCGGCATTATGTAATGCGTCCCGGTGATGGTTATGGGTACCACTGGCACTCCACACTCCATTGCCAGATAGAACGGCCCCTTCTTGAAGGGCAGCAGCTTGCCATCGAAGGACCGCTTGCCTTCCACGTAGATCGTCATGTTCAGGCCTTGCTGCACAACCTGCTTGGCGGCCCGCACGGACTCAATCCCAGCATCGCGATTGCCGCGATCCACCGGCACCATCGACCCCATCCGCATCGCCCGGCCCAGAATCGGATAAGTTAGCAACTCTTTCTTCACCATCACGGACGTACGCTTCGGAATCAGCGGGGTGATAATTGGCGGGTCCAGGTTCGATACATGGTTCGACATGAAGATATAGGTGCGTGCCGGGTCCAGCTTGTCGAGCCCCACGCTTTCCACGCGAACTCCGGTCAGTCGGACGCCGCTCCGGCAGCCAATCATGAACATGCGATACAGCAGGTTGACGTTTCCCCTGATGAACGACCAAGGGAATCCGATCAGGGCCGCCACGGGCGCGGCCAGCCCCCAGAAAACCAGCATTGCGATGGTGCGGATCATTCTGTCTTTTTGTCCCCGTCGAGCACGCCCTGGTGTTCCTGCACCTCTAATGCGCGGGCGCCTCTTGCGCAATCTGCGACTCGCCCTTCAGCCACGCGGTCCGACGCACCCGCTGTTCGGCGGTAACGTTCTCCACGTCTTTAAGCTCGTAGGAGATTTCCTCGCGGCTGCCCACCTTCCACTTCAACTCGCGCTCTCCCCCCCGCCGGGGGCGGATTTTCAAAGTGATCGTATCGCCCGGGGCGAGCCGCCCAATTTCCTGCGATGATTCCTGTCCAGCCGCGTTGCCGTTGATCTCCAGAATAGTATTGCCCACTTGCAGACCGGCCCGTTCCGCTTCACTGCCCGCTGTGATCGCCGCCACCGTCATAGGTCCATCGAAGTTTCGCGAGGCCACAAAACCAGCATCCGCCACCCTGTTCTTTTCCTCTGCCACGCGCAATCCCACACTGCGGAAGAAATCATTCCAGGGGATCTCTTCCGTACCCGCGACGTATTTCGCGAAGAACCATCCCAAATCCGCATGGCTCACCACCTCGGCGGCCTCGCGCACACCCTCAGAATCAGGAAAGAAACGCGACTTCTTCGCGTAGTTCTGATTCATCCATTGAAACACCTCGCGCAGCGAAGCCTGTCCGTGGCTGGCCTCGCGCACCGCTAAATCCAGCGTGATGCCCAGCAGTTCGCCTTTGTTGTAATAAGAAATGCTGCGCTCGGGACGGCGGTAGTACGCGTCGCCCTCCAGCCACGCATCCAGGCTCGACTCTTCCGCCGATTGCGTGAGGTGCGCCGGACGCCTTTCGAGTTCGCCGATTCCGGAGGCGAGTTCTCGCTCAAAGCGGCTCTCGTCGAGTAGCCCGCCGCGCAACTGGATGATGTCTGACGCCGTGCTGGTGCATCCCTCACTGAACCAGAGCGCCCGCGTGTAATTCTCTTTCGTATAGTCCACGGGCTCGAGCGTCTGCGGACGGATTCGCTTCACGTTCCAGAGATGAAAGAACTCGTGCGCGGTCACCGAAGCCAGTACTTCTGGAGCCCGCGCCAGCACGTCCGCATTCACCTCGATTGCGGTTGAATAAGAGTGCTCCATGCCGCCGCCCGCCGGTCCTTTCGGAAAGTGATAAAGAAACATGTAGGTGTCGAAGGGACGATCGTCCATCCAACTGGTCGCGCCGGCCACGATCTTGTGCAACATGGCGGAAATCTTCTCCATGTCATAGTCACCCGGTTCGGCGTCGACCACCACTCGATAGTGTCCGCCACCTTCGTCGAAGTCAGATTCCTGGAACACCCCGATCTCGACGGGAGAATCCACCAGCCGGTCGTAGTTCTCGGCGTTGAACCCGCCCTCCGGCATTGGCGCAAGCGGAGTGGCTACGCGCCATCCTTCGGGAAGCTGGTTAAAACGCACGACCATCGGCCCGTTCCGCGCGTCCACTGGATACATGAGAACCTGAGCCAGATTCAAGAATGCGTGATGTGAATTGAATTGAGCGCCGAAAGGCCCCGGCGAATCCACGAAGATCTGATATTCAACCACGGCGCCGTCCTGCGCGCCCGCGATCTGCCACCGGCTCTTGTCCACCTGGCGGACGGGGAGCGCGCGGCCGGCAGTATCTTTCGCGCGCACCCAGTTCACGTATTTCGCGAAGTCGCGCACCTGATACAGCGCATTCCACACCGGAAGCTGCAATTCGCGCTGCTCTGGTCCTTGCGGCAATAGGATCTGCACTTCCACTAGATGCTGCCCAGGACTTGCCAGAGAGATTGTGTAGTTGGTCGCGGCGTTCGCCGCTGCCGCCGCTATCCATATCAGCAGAGCCCAGCGAAGAATCTGGCGCGAAGCGCCAACGTTCAAGCTGGCAAGCCTCATCGCTTCCCCGCCACGTCCGCTGACTTGACACTTTCAGCTTCGACTGCGAGGGCTCTCAAACGCGCCGGAAGTTTCTCGTAAATCCCGCCAAAGCCGCCATTGGAAAGAATCGCCACCACATCGCCGCTGCGCATCTCCGGAGCAATCGACTGCACGATCTCGTCCGCGCCTCCAATCAAACGCGCACGCGCGCCATGCTTCTGAATATCTGCCGCCAACTCCGGCAAGTCCAATCGCTCATTCACCGGTACCGCATCCGAGCGAAATACTCCCGCCACGATCACCTCGTCCGCCAGCGCCAGACTCCGTGCCAGGTCGGCTTGCAGCACGCGCCGCCGCAGCGTGTTCGATCGTGGCTCCAGAATTGCCCACAACCTCGCCTGGGAATAACGCGCCCGCAATGCCTTGAGAGTGCCCGCAATCGCCGTGGGATGATGCGCGAAGTCGTCAATGATGGTGATGCCGTTCACTTGCGCTTTAACCTCTAAACGCCTTTTCACGCTCTTGAACGTTTTCAGCGCCGTCGCGATCTCCTCCTTCGAGATACCGTAGGCCGAAGCCATTGCCGCTGCCGCGGTTGCGTTCCACACGTTGTATTCGCCCGCCAGTGGGAACTCCAGATCGGCCCAGGTTTGGCCGTTGTGCGATACCGACCACGAAGTCCTTCCCGGCTCGAACTTCAAGTTCGTGATCCGCCAGTCCGCGCGCGCACCCACGCCGTACCGTTCTACGGGGCAGAACGCCTTGCTCAAGCAGCGTTCCAGGCTGGCACTCTCGGCAGCTTCGCCAGTCGATCCGTCGAAAGCAATCATCCGTCCCCGGCGTGGAATCAGATTCACCAGCCGCTTGAACGCAGTTTCCACCGCATCGAGATCTTTGTAGATATCGGCATGATCGAACTCCACCGAAGTGAGAATTACTGCGTCTGGAAAATAGTGCAGGAACTTCGGCCCCTTGTCGAAAAACGCGGTGTCGTATTCGTCGCCTTCCAGAATGAAATGCTTTCCTTGTCCAAGATGAAAGCTCGACCCAAAGTTCTCGGCGATGCCTCCGATCAGGAACGACGGCTGCATTCCGGCTGTGTGAAAAATCCACGCCAGCATCGAGGTGGTAGTGGTCTTGCCGTGCGTTCCCGCCACCACCAGCACTTCCCTGCCCAGCAAGAATTCCTCGTGCAGTAATTGTGGGAGCGAACAAAACGGAATGCGCTGGTCGAGCACTTGCTCAAGTTCGGAATTACCGCGCGACATGGCATTGCCAACCACAACCAGATCCGGCCGGGGCTCCAAGTTCTTCGCGGCAAAGGGCTGAGCCACGGGAATTTCAAGTTCCGCAAGAAAATCCGACATCGGAGGATATGCCGCCGCGTCTGACCCGGTCACGCGAAACCCGCGCTGCTTCAGCATCCCCGCCAGAGACGCCATCGCGGTACCGCAAATGCCGATCAGATGAATATGTTTATTTTCGCCCATGATTTTCTTCGCGATTAGCTTTTCCTTGGCGCCGCCTGCACCGCGCCTTCCAGGATTTTCAGACTCACGTGCGCACCCCGCACCGTCAGCCCAGCCTGCACCCCGATCGGCAATGTGATGTTCCCTGCCGTCACATGCCCCGACCGCACTCCATAGGCTACCGGCACTCCCAACTCGCCGACAATCCGCAGCGCCACTTCTTCCAGCGTGTATCCCTGATTTGCATTCTGCACGCAATCCCGCATCTCGCCAAACACAATTCCGCGCACCCCATCCAACTTGCCTGCTAGCTTCAACTGCATCAGCATGCGATCGATCTGATAGGGCTTGGCCGCCACGTCCTCAAGAAACAGAATTGTTCCCTCCGTCCGAATCTCGTAGGGAGTTCCGAGAGAAGCCACCAGGATCGAGAGGCATCCTCCGTAAAGAATTCCCTCAGCCGCGCCCTCGACCAAACCACTCGCGCCGGAACCCTCTTCCAGATTGATTTCCCACGCATCCGTCCCCGCAAGCGCCGAGTGCCACGAAGCCGTGTCGACGCCCTGTTCATGTGCCCAATCCTTCGCCACCATCGGCCCGTGGAAAGTCACCAGCCCCAGAGCATCCGAGAAATAGGTGAGCAGGCAGGTGAGGTCGCTGTACCCAACGAAAATCTTCGGATGCGCCTTGATCTTCTCCAAGTTCAGCGCTTCAAGCAAATAGTTCGCACCGTACCCGCCGCGCGCGCAAACAATCGCCCGTACCTCCTCTCGCACAAACATGTCTTCCAGTTCGCGCGCCCTGCGCTGCACCGACCCTGCGAAGTAAAGATCCTGATCGAGAATGGAATCGAAATAAAAGGGCCGGTAGCCCGCGCGCCGCAGCCCGGCACATCCCGCTTCCAGATCGCCGCGCTTGACGTTGCTCGCCGGCGCCACGATGCCGACCGTATCGCCCGGCCGGAGGGCGGGCGGCTTCACGCGCGGAACTGTCGATGAGGACATGCAGTCAGATGCCTGTTTCGAAACGAAAAACTCGCCAATGCAGATGAGATCAAAAACACCGAGGCCGCCCGCCTCTACAACTCAGCAGCTTAACTCAGAAAAAACTCTCCCCGACAAACCAACCGTGCCGCCCCCCGCAAAAACACCAGATTTCCTTCCTGCCGCACCGTCTGGATTCCTCCCGGAGCATGGACCCGCACCGGCGACTCCGTCCGTCCTGTCGCCATTGCCGCCACCGCCGATGCACAAGAACCCGTCCCCGACGATTGCGTTTCTCCTACTCCGCGCTCGAAAAAACGCGCCTTCACATCGTGCTTTCCATCGATCGCAACCAGCTCAACGTTCACACCGTGCTTGAACCCGGAGTTGCGCTGAATCTTTGCCGCCTGGTCCTGCCAGTTCTGCGCAAACTCGCTCACGAACACCACGCAGTGCGGATTCCCCATCGAAACCGGAATTCCGTGTACCACGCTCGCTCCCACCTGTACAGCCAGTTCTGCTCCAACCACTGCCTCACCCATCTCGACCTCAAACTCGTAATCGGATTCGCTCCGCGCCATAAGCCCGCAGGTCTTTAATCCCGCCCCGGTTTGGATCGTGATCTTCTCCATTCCTCGCTCCGCGCAAACGTACGCTGCTACACAACGCGTACCATTGCCGGAAATCTCAGCCTCGGAACCGTCGGCGTTAATCAGCCGAATCTCCACGTCCGCCATCGAGTGCGGATACATCCATTCCACACCGTCTGCCCCCACGCCTTCGTGCCGGTCGCACATGCGGCGTGTAAGCGCCGCGAAGTCGGCAGGAGCCTGAGCGCCTTCGATGATCGAAGAATCGATCAGCAGAAAATCATTTCCACACGCGCTGGCCTTCACAAACGGAATCACCACCGACGGTAGGCTCACTCCAGTTCCACCGGCCCCAACGAAGCCACGTTGCCCAGCTTAGACGACGCCTTTAGGTCGCGCAGAAACTCCTTCTGCTCACGGTTGCATCCAGATACGTCAAACTGCACCCGGACGTGCTGGCTTGTGTTGCCACTCACAACGTTCTGCATCATGCGGTGTCGATGTTCCAGAATACGGTTGACTTCCTGGGTAATCTCTTCCACGCTCGCGCCCGTAACTTCGTAGCTGGTCAACAGCGTTTTCAGGTTGAACGTTAGCTCGAGGTGACCCAGAGAAAACAGCGCAATCAGAATCAGCCCAGTGGCAAAAATCGCCGTCAGGTAGAGTCCTCCGCCCGTGGCCATTCCCACTGAAGCCACCACGAACAACGTTGAGGCCGTGGTCAGGCCTGTCGTCAGCCCCCGCGTGTGCAGAATCGATCCCGCTCCGATGAACCCAATGCCCGGGATGATCTGCGCCGAAATACGAGTATGGTCGCCGAGGTGTTCCACCGCCAGCACGTCCGAGAGAATGGTGAACATGGCTGCTCCAAAACAGATGAACATGTTGGTGCGCAGCCCAGCCGGCCGGTGCTTCAGTTCCCGCTCCAGTCCGATAATCCCGCCCAGAATCGCCGCCAGTACCAACCGGGTCAGAGAAGTCGCGACGATCCCGCTCCCCATCTCTCCGCGCAACAAACCGAGAATATGTGGCCAGTTCATGAGTTCGATCCAAACGCTCAGGAAAGTTTCAGATGGCCGGATTTTATCACCCCAACATGCTGTCTTCGGTGGCCTTCCGCGTTAACCGGCGTGATTACCGCGTCTGCTCTTGTACGCGTGACGGAGCGCGTTCTTGCGTTCGTCCTTGAAAAATCGCCGCCCGAGGCTGACCACTGGTGTGGATCTCGACCAACGCCGTCAGCCGCCGATCTTTCGCTGCCGTCCAGACCGGATCGCCCTCGAATCCCACGACATAATCTGCGTACGCGGCCGGATCCGCCAGCGCGCGCTCCCACAAACCCTCAGGATCGACGGGTTGCTTCCACACTCGATGATTGCCTTCATTGATAACCCGCCGCAGAGGAATCCCCGCCTGTTCCAGTGCGCCCACGTGTGCGCCCAAATACATCAGCAGCGTGGAATCCGGTGGCAACGACTTGATCCAGCCCGCCAGTTGCCCATCCAACGCCACGCGCCCCCGCATGTTCGTCGCAGCCTCGCGATAACAAATTGGTTCTGCGCGCCAGATCGCCCCATAGCTCGCAACCGCCAGCACCAGGACGCTCAACAACGCTGCCGCTCCCGTCCAGCGTTTCCAGGAGATCTCAACCTGCCGGATCTTAATGGCGCATTGCAGAATGAAATAGATTCCCAGCGGCACAAACACCGCGAACGCCGGAAGCAGTTGCAAACCGTAGCGCACGTTGTACTGCGAAAACGGCCACCATGCCGGTACAAAAATCGGCACACTCCCATAGGCTACTGATAACGCGTAAAACGGCAGCGGCGCCCACAAAAGCAATGCGACCCGTGCGCTTCGGCTGAACCATGCCACCATACTCCCGACCAGCGCCAGGGCTAGCCACAGGCGTCCCCCCCAGTTCGCCTCGCTCACATTCAGTTCCGCTGCTTTTAGAAAATACGACCCCGCAGCCAGCAGATTCCCTTTCGCGGGATTTACCGTCGCGGTCTTTTGCTCAATCGCTTTCGCTGAGTAGGGTCCGTTTGCGAACTCCAATGGATTACGGTAGACGACGGCGTTGTATGCGAGCCAAAGCACCGGGGCAGCCGCCGCCAGCAAAACAAATTTGAAGAGAATTGTCCGTGACGAAGCAACTGAGACTTTGGCTGTCCCGTCTTCGCTCACCCTGCCAGGCCGGGAGTTCACGATCACAGCCGCAACCACCAAGACCGCGGCCAGAAACCATCCGTCGTATCGCGTCAAACATGCCGCCGCCAGACACAGTCCGCACTTGGTCAGGGATCGGTTTGCTTTTCCTGCGTCCGCCTGCCCCGCGAACGCGGCGAAATATGCCACGACCCAGATGAAGAACGCCAGATACAGCGACTCGGACATCGCCGTCGCCTGCATGTAAATCAAGTTCGGATTCGCGCCGTATAGAATCGCCGAGGCCCACGCCGCAATCTTCGCTGCACCGTTTGCTTCTTCGCCACGGCTCAGCGTTACACGCACCAGTTTGAACACTCCCAGTACGCCCAGCACATATGCCGCCATCGACGGGATCGACCCGCCCGCGCCGCTCTGCCACATCTGCTTCGACACGATGAACGGCATAATCAGCAGATGCGGCAGCGGAAGCCACACCGTTCCCAACTGCAGCAGACCGGGAGTTTTCGAATCGAAGACACGGCGCGCGATGTTGATGTGCGCTACGGCGTCGCCGTACAGCAGCACGTCTCCGTGACGGTAGTAAGAGAGGAAAGAAAATACCGAAACGAAGATCGCCAGCCACACCAGCCGTACGATCTCAATTTCGGGATGCGGCTTCGGCTGAGATTGCGGCATCAGTCGAGGTGGGTGAGTTCACGAAAAATCTGGAAACGCGCTTCAATTTCTTCCCGCGTCAGCGACTGCAGGCGCTCGGTGCCGAAACTTTCCACGGCGAACGATCCCATGACGCCACCATAGAACAGCGCTCGTTTGAGCACTTCGCGATTTAACACCTCCTGCGCCGCCACATAACCCATGAATCCGCCGGCAAACGAGTCGCCGGCCCCCGTCGGATCCTTCACTTCATCGATCGGCAAAGTCGGCGCGCGAAACGGATGACGCCCCGTTCCAAAGGCCCCATCTCGAAAGAAAATCGTCGCCCCATATTCGCCATGTTTGATGACCAACGCTTGCGGCCCCATGGCCAGCACTTTCTGCGCGGCCCGCGGCAAGTTCTTTTCCTCGGCCAGCATCTTCGTCTCGGTATCGTTGATCAGCAGCACGTTCACCAACTTCAGGGTCTCGGCCAGTTCCTTGCGCGCACCCTGGATCCAATAATTCATGGTGTCGCAGCCAGTCAGCCGTACCCCGTTCATCTTTCGACGCACGTTGGCCTGTAATGTCGGCTGGATATTCGCTAGGAAGAGGACTTCCGAATCCTCGTACTCCTTCGGAATTCGCGGCTGGAACTTCTCAAACACGTTCAGATCGGTAAAATTCGTCTTCGCCTCGTTGAGGTTTTCGGCGTAAGACCCGCCCCAGCGAAAGGTCTTGCCCGCAGCGCGCTCGATGCCGCGCGTATCCACGCCGCGCTTCTTTAGAACGTTTTCGTGCTCCGCGCTAAAATCGTCGCCCACCACCGCGACCATGCGCACCTGGGTGAAATAGCTGGCTGCCAGCGAAAAGTAAGTCGCTGCTCCTCCCAGAATGCCCGTCACGCTGCCCGATGGCGACGTGATGTCATCAAACGCAACCGATCCAACCACGACAATGCTCATCTTGAACTCGTCTCCCGCCGCCTAAAGTGGTTTAGGGGGCCAGCGATCAGTAGAATCTCTCGGGTGCTTGGTTTTTCCACCCGCCGGCCACTGATTACCGACCGCCGCTTTTCACATACTTCCCAATAATCAGTTTCAGCTTCTTCCGCGTGGCTGCCGGAATCTTCTTGTGATCGGTCAAGATGGCATGGGCCAGCGCCGACCCGCACTTACACGAACGCTCTCTCGGCATTGCAGCCACTGTCTCCCGCACAACCTTGGCCGCATTCTCCGCATTCTTCACTAACACGGCCACGATTTGATCCACCGTGACCGAATCGTGATGCGGATGCCAGCAGTCGTAATCCGTCACCATCGCCACCGTGACATAGCACAGCTCCGCTTCGCGCGCCAGCTTCGCTTCCTGCAGATTGGTCATACCGATCACATCCATGCCCAAACCGCGATACACATTCGATTCCGCCTTCGTCGAAAACTGCGGACCTTCCATGCACAGATAAGTTCCCCCATGCCTGCCAGTCACGCCGACTCTCTCGCAGGCGGCCTCTACCACGGCCGCAAGTTCTCCACAGACCGGATCGGCAAAAGCAATGTGCGCCACCACTCCCCCACCGAAAAACGTATCCACGCGATGACGTGTTCGATCGAAAAACTGATCCGGGATCAAGAAATCCAGCGGTTTATGTTCCTCTTTCAACGAGCCCACGGCGGAAACTGAAACGATCCTCTCGACTCCAAGCTGCTTGAAGCCATGAATATTCGCACGGAAATTCAATTCGCTCGGCAGCAGGCGATGCCCGCGCCCGTGCCGTGCCAGAAATGCCACCTTGCGCCCCTCCAGCATCCCGCAAACATAGGCATCCGAAGGCGCGCCGAACGGCGTCTTCACCCGCACTTCTTTCACCTTACTCAGCCCCGGCATGGCATAGAGCCCGCTGCCGCCAATGATCCCAATTTCCGCCTGAGCCACCAGCCCTCCAAAGATAGGACCTACAGAAATCTCCCGCGTGTCAGAGCCAAACCTGCGATTATACAAGACCCGCTGTGTGTGCCCTCCCAGGTCTGCTCGACATCGGCAGCACATCGAAAACCCGAACGCTAGAACTGAGAACTGGTCTCACTTCCCCGCCCCGAATACTTCCTTCTCCAGCGTCTCCGTTGTGCCCGCGTCCAGGCTCTCACTGACCAGCACAGTATCGCCCTGCTGCTCGATCACGACCGCACCGTCCTCCGTGGCCCAGGAATGCCGCCCCTTCAGCTCGACCTGGTTTTCCGGAAGCTGCGGCGCCGATTGTCCAGGCGAGGGACTCCCGGTCTCCTCCGCCTTCTTGTACCTCTTCACCAGCGATCGCGCATAGATCTCCGCAAACTCTGACGCCTTCTCCGCGCTCGACCACCGCGACACATAGAGCAGTCCCAGTGGCGCCGACGCAGCGAGATCGCCAGCTGGATCCGGCTTCGGACGCGCAGCATAGTAATATCCGCCACGCCATTCCGGATACAGGCGATCCGACGATTCCTTTCCCGCATATTGCTCGATCAGCACCGCGACATCGAATTCGCCCATTGCTCCAATATCAAACTTCACGTAGTCCTTGAAGTCGCGCTTAAATTCCGGCACGCGCATGGGCTCGATTTGCTCGCCGGAGAGATACGTCTCCGGCTGCATGATCTGCCGTGTGGTGTGTGGAGGATTCGCCAACACCGCGGCAAACGCCTTCTCCTTGCCGCCCTTCTCCATCAGCTTCACCACGAATTTCATGCCATAGCTGTAGGGAAACGTCAGCGATTCCTTCAGGAAGATGGGAGCGTCCTTGAAGACCAGAGAATCGTCCGTCCCGTTCGCCATCTGCGCTTCCATCGTTTCCACCAGATCCGGGGAATCGGCAATCGACCTGCCGGCCGGGGCAAGTTCGTACTCCAGCATGATGGTTTCGGCCTGTCCTTCGACCACCGCTTCGCGCGCGTTGTCGATCTCGTCGTCCTCGATTTCGAGTGGCGTTGGATCTTTCCTGAGTTCGCCCAGATCTTTCTCGCCCTTCTTCATCCACTTGTCGAGACCCACCGCCTGATCCTGCAACGCATGGGTTAACTCATGAGCCATCACCGGTTCTTGCTCCTCCATGGGAACCCAGTCCAGCAGATTTACCGTCTTCGTCTTAGGATCGTAGTAACCCGCCACCTGCTCGCGCAGCAACGCCACCAGCAGTTTCTCCAGATCAAAGTCGCGCGGCAGCAGTCCAAACTTCTTCAGCACCAACTCTGACCGCTGCAGCCTCTTCACGTCTTCATCCTTCATATGCTTGGTCAAGTACCCAACCACCTCATCGCGGCTGGTTAGGCGGCGCTTAACCTGTTTCTTGATCGGCAATCCCGTACGCTTGCTGTCGAAAGCCAGGATCTCATCGACGGAGTGAAATAGTTCCTCTGCCTCGCGCGGCGTGATTTTGACTTCTTCCTTCGGCGGAGAAGGCGTTGTCTGTGTGGAAGGTGCCTGCGTGGGGCGGACACTCTTGTCCGTCTGCTTCTGGCCTTGATCTGGACCTTGATCTTGCTGCCCCTGTCCCTGAGTCTGCCCAGACTGGTCCTGTGCCTGTGCCCCGGCAGCAAAGCTCCACACCGCGAACAGCACAACCGCCCAAACCAGCCTCAGAAACCTCTTGCCCAGCAGCTTAACGATATTCATTAGGAACGAGTCTACCCTGTTTCCCTATACTCCTTTCAAGGACAAACATGCCCACGAAAGCACCTGTCAATCTCTGGACTTCCACCGATCACGCTCGCGACTACCTCGGCCGCGCCGATTCCATCTTGCACCGCACCGAAGGCGAATCGACCCTTCTGGAGTTCATTCCGAAGACCGCACGCCGCATACTCGATCTCGGTACCGGCGATGGCCGCCTGCTCGCCTTGGTCAAATCTGAATTGGCCAAGGCTCAGTTGGCCGAAGGCGCGACCGGCCGAGACGGCCATTGCAACCTGGAGGCCGTGGCCATCGACTTTTCGCCAGCGATGCTGGAAGCCGCCGGCAAACGCTTCGCCGAAGACTCCTCCGTCACCATCGTCGCCCACGATCTCGACCACCCGCTGCCCGCGCTGGGTAAGTTCGATGCCGTCGTTTCCTGCTTCGCCATCCATCATCTGGTTCACCGGCGCAAACGCGCGCTTTACGCCGAAATCCACGGTCTGCTGGACGCTGGCGGCGTCTTCTGCAATCTCGAACACGTTGCCTCGCCGACGCCTCGTTTGCACGAAGAATTCCTGCACCGCATCGGCTACACCCGCGAAACCGAAGATCCCTCGAACAAGCTGCTGGATCTCGAAACGCAGTTGCAGTGGCTGCGCGAAATCGGTTTCGTCGATGTGGATTGTCACTGGAAATGGAGGGAGTTGGCGCTGATGGTAGGCAGGAGGCCGTGAAGTTGTCATCCTGAGCGAAGTAGGAAGCGCGCGAAGCGCACTTCCTACGGAGTCGAAGGATCCCTTGCACCTCTACGCTACCGGAGTCGGATCAAGGAGCTCCCGCTTCCACACTATGTTCCGGCGCACCTCGCGGCAAAGCGATACACAGAGATGGACGCCCTGTCGCGTTTCTGCCGGTACCGGCGGATGCCGGGGCCCTTCGACTGCGCTCAGGATGACACCGCTGACCGACTAACGAGGCTTACGACCCACTCCCCCGCTTCTCGCGTCCCCAAAGTTCCGCCGACGTCCTGCGTAGTCTTCTTCTGCCGTACCGCCTCTAGCACGGCGGCTTCGATCTTCTTCGCTTCATTGGTTAGTCCCAAATGCCCTAGCATGAGAGCCGCAGTCAGAATCGCGCCGAAGGGATTCGCGAGATTCTTCCCCGCGATGGGTGGGGCGGAGCCGTGCACCGGCTCGAACATCGACGTGTTCCCGGGGTGAATATTCCCGCTCGCAGCCATGCCCAAGCCGCCCTGCAGCCCAGCGGCGAGGTCGGTAATGATGTCGCCAAACATGTTGTTGGTCACGATCACATCGAAAGGCCGCGGATCGCGCACCATCTGCATGCACAGCGCGTCCACGTACATGTGCTGCGTTTCGATCTGGGGATGCTCACCGCTCACTTCTTTGAATACACGCTGCCACAAACCTCCGGCGTGCGTCATGGCGTTCGATTTGTCGCACATCAACACGCGCCCGCGTTGCGAGCCGTCAAGCTTCGTATTTCGCTCGCAGTACTCAAACGCGTAACGAATAATCCGCTCCACACCCTTACGCGTGTTGATGTCTTCCTGAATCGCAATCTCGTCCGGCGTGCCCTGCTTGAAGACTCCGCCGGCATCGGTGTAGACGCCCTCCGTGTTTTCACGGATCACGACGAAATCGACGTCTTTAGGCTCAACGCCTTTCAGTGGACACAGCGACGCATCGAGCAGTCGCACCGGGCGCACGTTCGCGTAAAGGTCCATCTTGAAGCGCATGCCGAGAAGGATCTCTTTGGCGTGGATGTTGGTTTTCACGCGGGGATCGCCGAAGGCGCCGGCCAGGATGGCATCGAAGTCGCGCCCCAGCATGACGAAGCCATCGGGAGGAACTGTGGTGCCGTCGCGGAGATAACGGTCCGCACTCCAATCGAATTCGCTGATCTCGACGTCAGCTCCCGACGCCTGGATGACTTTGAGGGCCTGGGGGATTACTTCTTGGCCAATTCCGTCCCCGGGGATGACGGCAATACGTTTCCTGGAAGGCTTTTGCGGGTCCACGGCAGAAAAGCTAACACAAGCCGGGCGGAATGAGTAGGTCGTCAATCGGTAGTTGGCGATCAGCAATCGGCAATGAATCGCGATGCCGTTCGCTATAATCAATACTTCGATGGCAACCACCCCACTTCAAGACGCTCTTCGCGGGCAGTCGGCGAACCAACCGGTGCGTGAGAGCGAGAACCGCGGAGCCACCACGGCGGCGCTCTTTTCCAACGTGCATGAGGAATTCTCTGCCTTGCTCAACGGTTGTGGAGTCTATGACCTGGGCTTACGGGGGAGGATTTCGCTCACCGGCAGCGACCGCGTGCGCTGGCTGAACGGTATGGTGACCAACAACATTCGCGATCTTGCCGCCGGAAGCGGGGTGTATGCTTTCCTGCTTAACCCGCAGGGCCGCATCCTTGGCGACATGACCGTCTATAACCCGGGCGAGGCGCTCATGGTCGAGACGGATCGCAGCCAGGTCGAAAAGATTATCGCCACTTTCGACCATTACATCATCATGGACGACGTGGAAGTAACCAACGTCAGCGAGCAGGAGACCGCTCTGGGGCTGGCAGGACCAAAGTCTCGCGCCATACTGAACGCGGCAGGGATCGAAGTTCCGGAATTGAAGCCATTGCAGATGATCACTCCGAAGTGCGACTGCGACTGCGGCTGCGTGGAGTGTACGGTCGTGCGGGGCGAGGATGCGCAGCGGCAATCTTACGAAATCTGGCTCGCGCCCAAGGATGTTTACAAGACGTGGAACGCGCTGCTCGCCGCCGGGGCAACAGCAGTAGGGAGTGAGGCGCTGGAAATGCAGCGTATCGCGGCCGGCATCCCGCTTTATGGCGTGGACATTCGCGAGCGCGACCTGCCGCAGGAAACCGAGCAGATGCGCGCCCTCAACTTCAACAAGGGCTGCTATGTAGGGCAGGAAATCGTGGAACGCATTCGCTCGCGCGGCAACGTGCATCGCAAGTTTACCGGCTTCCTATTGGAAGGCGCGGCCGCAATCTCGACGGGCGAAAAGATCGTCTCCGGGGAAAAGGAAGTGGGGGAGGTCACCAGTGTTGCGGTTCTACGCACGCCCTCCGGTGAGCGGACGCTGGCGCTTGGATATATTCGGCGCGAGGTTGGAGTGCCGGGGCACGAGGTGACGATCAGCGCGCTCAAGGCTACCGTGATTCAATTGCCGTTGGGGAGCGCCACGCTCAGACAGACGGAGGACTCACTCCTGCACCACGCGTAGGAAAAAGCCTTTGCCCTAAGGTTGCGCGAAGGACGCGAAGAAAGCTTCATCAGGATTTCCGGAGAGAGACTTACAAGGACAGATGCCATGGCTGAGAAGAAGCAGGAGTCAGGTTTCACCGTAACCGACCGTCGCTTGTTCACCGAAGACGGAGAGTTACGCAAAGATGTTCTCGAGGAAGTAGAAGCGCCCAAGGCTGCGGCGCCTCCTGCACCCGCTCCACCCTCAAATCAAACCGCGGCAGTGGAAACTGCTCCCGCTGCTAACTCGGTGGTGGAGTTTCCCGCGGAAGCTGACGGTTTGGTGGGGCAAGGCATGCCTGCGGCCCCTACCGCGGCCGAGCAGCAGGCACAGGCCGATGCTTACCGGAAGTCGTCCGATGCGCTTGACTCGCGGGTGGAACTGAGCGGGCATTCCGCCAAAGAGCTTGAGATGACCTTTGAGCGCTTCTTGGCGTCTTTGTACATGACCGCCATGCTGCAGCTGGGATTGATGCATCAGCAGGGAGAAGAGCCTCGCCTGGACATCATCGGAGCACGCCAGACCATCGATACGCTCGCCCTGCTGGCGGAAAAAACCAAGACCAACTTGACTCCGACCGAAGAGGCTTTTCTGCAGAACAGCCTCTACGAGGTGCGCATGGCCTACGTGGAAGTGACCAACGCACTCTCGCGTCCGCCGCAACCCGGCCCCGCAACGGGAACCAAAGGACGATGACGGTTTCGCGCACACGTCAAGTGGTGCAGGCTCGCGCATGAAAGCCACGCTCACAGTTTTGGGCAGCGGCACGTCCATGGGCGTGCCCACGCTGGGCTGCGACTGCGCGGTCTGCAATTCCAAAGATCCACACGACCGGCGCACTCGTCCTTCGGTGATGATCGAGTACGCGGGCAAGGTAGTGCTCATCGATACTGCACCGGATTTTTACGCCCAGGCCATCCGCGAAGGAATCAATCGCGTGGACGCGGTTCTTTACACGCACACGCATGCCGACCACATTCTAGGCATCGACGATCTGCGCCCGCTCAGCTACCGTCATAAGCCGGCGAAGTTGCCGCTTTACGCGCGTCCAGACGCAGCAGCCTTTCTGCGAAGAATGTTCAGCTACATCTTCGATTCCGATTACAAATACGGCAGCTTGCCCCAACTGGAGTTGCGGCCAATCGACGGACCGGTGGAACTTTTCGGGACGATCTTTGAGCCGGTGCGCTTGATTCATGGCGAGACGGAGATTTACGGCTATCGCTTTGGAACCGCGGCGTATCTCACGGACCATAGTGAAATTCCGGAGACATCGTTCCGTCAGTTGGAAGGGCTGGACATTCTGTTTCTGGATGCGCTGCGGCATAAGCCACATCCCACACACTCGACGGTGGAGAATTCTCTGCGCATTGTGGACCGGGTGAAGGCAAAGCGGGGATTTTTCACCCACATTTGCCACGATTTGGCGCATGAGGCGACGAATGCCAGCCTGCCGTCGCATGTGCGGCTGGCCTATGACGGAATGAAGCTGGAGTTCGAGATCTAGGAGCGGCGTGGGACGTCGGACCTCAGACCTCTGGCGGATTGAGCTGATCCGCGGAATCTTGAAGGCGCAGCATTGAAACTGAGGTCCGACGTCCCAGGTCCGACGACGTTCTTGGCTGCTATGCAGGTTTTTCACAAACTCGACGACGTTCCGGCGGGGTTTGGGCCGTCGCTGGTGAGCGTGGGGAACTTTGACGGAGTACACCGTGCTCACGCGCACGTGCTGGGCGAGATCGTGCGACGGGCGCGGCAGAGCGAGGCGAAAGCCGTGGCGGTGACGTTTGAGCCGCATCCTGCACGCATCCTGCGGCCGGACTCGGCGCTCAAGCTCCTCACTCCATTGCCGGAGAAACTACGCTTGCTGGAAGCAACGGGCATTGATGCGGCGCTGATACTACCCTTTGGGCGCGATCTTTCTCTGATGACGCCACGCCAGTTTGCCGAGCGCATTCTCAAGAAGAAGCTGCATGCGCGCGAGGTGCATGAAGGCTATAACTTCCATTTCGGGCACAAGGCGGCGGGCGACGTGAGTTTGTTGGCGCAGCTTGGGCAGGAGATGGACTTTGAAGTGAACGCCTATCCGGAACAGAAACTGCGCGGCGAGCCGGTCTCGAGCAGTCACATCCGCAAGCTGCTGAACGCAGGCCGGGTAAGCCGGGCGCGGCACTTGCTGGCGCGCCCGTTTTGCATATTGAGTGCGCCGGGACGCGGGCGCGGCCTGGGATCGAAGTACACCGTCCCCACTATCAATCTGGCGCGCTATGAAGAACTTGTTCCTAAGGATGGCGTCTACATCACGTGGACGCGGGTAGGGACCGAGCGCTTTGATTCAGTCACTAATGTTGGCAATCGCCCAACGTTTGGAGCCGATTCGTTTGCCATCGAGACCCACCTCCTGGACTTCCATCCCATAGAGCTAACGCCGGAAAGCGAAGTGGAGATCTGCTTTCTCGACCGGCTCCGGGACGAGATCAAGTTTCCGTCGGTCGATGCACTCCGCGAGCAGATCGCGCGCGATGTGAAGAAGGCGCGGAGATATTTTCAGCTCCTGAGATTGCGCGTTTCTTTCCAGCTTCGAGGCGAGAAATCATGAGCCCTGACAAGACCGGACGTCTCGTAATTCTCAGCGGGCCTTCCTGCGTAGGGAAAAGTCCGCTATACAAATCTCTTCGCAAGTTCTATCCAGAGTTGCACGCCGAGCTTGGCAGAATAGTGCTGGTTAACAGCCGTGCTCCACGTCCCGGCGAGCTCGATGGCATGGACTATCATTTTCGCACCCGGGCTCAGGTTGAGGCTCTGCGAGCGGACCAGCGATACGTGGTGCTGGAAGCGCGTGACGACCTGCAAGCATTCGATATCCAGGAACTCCACTCTTTGCTGTGCCATGGCGACGTCTTCTTCGAGGGGAATCCATACGTGGGGCGGGCGCTACAGACGCATCTTCGCCTGGCGGGGGTGAACCGGCTCAGTATCTTCCTCTCGCCGCTTTCGAAGGAGGAGATCGCATACTTGCGGGCGCCGGAGCGCAATGTCCTAATTCCCGAACTCCTCACCGATATCATGCGGCGCAAGCTGTTGCGGCGAACTCGGCGCCAAAAAGGTGAGCTGTCAGCCAAGGACCTGGAAAACATAGAGACTCGCGCCTCCAGTGCCTACCGCGAACTGCAAGAAGCGTGGCACTTCCAATATGTGATTCCGAATCACGATGGAGAGGATAGTGACAACTGGGACGCGTTTTATTACCTGATTGGCGATGCTCGAAAAACACTCGAGGCTTTCGTCGCCTTGCTCCAGGGATCGGTTCCGCCAAGCGTGGAGCACTGGGACCAAGACCTCTTGCCTGCCGCTTCTACTGCACCGTAAAAACTCCCGTGCTGGTGGTTGTACCGCCAGCGTTCGTAACGAGAATGGTCCCGCTAGTGGCTCCTGTGGGTACGGTAAGGCTGATGTAGTTCACGCTAAGCACTTGGAACGCGGCGCTTACGCCGTTAAGACTGACGGCGGTGGTACCGACGAAGTGATTTCCCTGGAGCAGAATCTTCGAGCCAACTTGGCCGCTTGAAGGGCGGAAGGCAACAACTACAGGCGCGGGCGCAGGCAGTCCGGCATCGATTGTCCAGATAGTGCCGTTGGTGACCTCATCCGTGGATGAGACTCCACCGTTGCCTAAGGTGACGCCGTAGAGTTTGCCATCGGCCGCTTGGATCATCCCTGCTGGCTGCTCGCCGACCGTATTGCAGTCGAATGTGAGGCTCTGGAGGACCGACCCGGTTGTGGTCGCGGCGAAGGCGATGCCTTGGCCGCCGCAGTCGCCACCCAGGAAATCACCCCACAGATTTCCGTCCGAAGCCGCGAGGATATTCCCGTCAAAAAAATCGACGGTGGAAAGGACGCTGAGTCTTTGATACTTGCCTGCGAGGCTGATCTGATACAACTCGCTCCCGGACTGCAGGCCGAAGAGTTCGCCGGTCGAGGCCATCGCGAGGCCACTGGTGGCGACGTTCGGAAGATAGATGTTGGGAGTATCGAAACCGTGCAAGATGGTGTACTTGCCCGTAGCCGGATCGAAACGGAAGACGCTGTTATAGGGCTTGAACTGTTCGCCAGCGACTGTGGTCCCATAAAAATTGCCATCCGACGCCTGCAGCATGTTGAAAACGCCGGCACCATCCGGTTGCGACTCCGTATCGAACGTGTGCAGCACCTTGAATGATCCTGCAGGAGTTATGCGGAAAAGCACGCTGGTGGGAGGAAGCGTCGGGCCGGTGGCTCCGTAGAAGTTGCCATCGAGCGCCTGCATGAGGAAACCTGGATTCGCGCCATCCGCACAGGTCTCGGTCCCACAAAAATTATGCAGCGTCTGAAGCACGCCGCTCTTGCTGAGTTTAAAGACCGTTCCAAAGCCATTGCCGCCGTTCTCCGAAGTCGTGCCGTAAAGAAAACCGTCCGTGCCTTCGACCACGCTTATCGGAGCGGAACCGTTAGGCAGGCTTCCGTTGGAGCTTTCTGCGAAGCTGTAAATCACCGAGATTTGCCCCGTTGGCGTGATCTTGAAGATCGTACCCTGCGCGTTCAACCCTGCACCGCCGCCGACCGCCGCGCCGTAGAAATTGCCGTCGGAGCCCTCGATCAGTGAAATTGGAAAGTAGCCGTCGGAACAGACGAAGGATGCATTGCATGGGAAGATAAATAGCGGGGTGATGACAGGACTCGCGGTTTGCGCCGACGCCGCCACTGCCAGGGACAGGGCGACGACGAGAATAACAACCAGGGGCCGAACTTGGTTCATGGATCTCCTTGGAAGTCTCAAGTCTTATAGCCGATTGCGACTCCAAAGTTGTTTGAAAGATGTCAAAAATTTGTTAAGAGTGGAAGGACTGACAGTCGAAGGGCTCGAGATTGAACTCTCCTGGTCTCAACCGCTTTGCCATGCACCGAGAGAATCCGGTGCGAGCTAATGGGGCAAATAGCCTGATTCCATGGGCAATTTACCATCCACGCGCACCACGTTGATGGTGTTGTCGACGGAGCGAACGTCCACGAAGCCGACTGCCCCGGGCGTGGATTGCACAATCTTGAGAACATCGGCATCGGAGTCCACCAGTTGGATGGAATCGCTGTGAGCGGCGATAAGCGCCTTTAGTTCGGCTGGCGTCATCTTGATCAGGCGCTGCAGAGTTTCGGTTTCACCGGCGGAGTCCCTGTGTAGCACTAAAACGACGGCCTTGCCGTCCGGCCATTTCTTGATCTCCGACCGAAAAATCCTGGACAGGTGGACGGAGGTGACGTTGCCGACGGTGTTGTCCTTGTTGACCACGACCGCCATGTGGTGGGCAAAACAAGGGGTGAGGAACGTCACAAGAAAAGCAAGAAGCACGGCAACCCGCTGAAATCTCATAGACACTTCCAGTTTCACAGCATCGCTAGTTGAAGGTACCACGGCCTCAGCCTGACGCAACAAGCCTAACCAAGAATTGCCGCCGGACAAGTAAAAACATTGTCAAACCGCCAGTTGAGGTACCAAGGGAGAAAACACTAATTGTTCCCTTGCGTGACCAATTGAAAGGGCACCTTTAGGGCACGCGGCGGAGGCGCGAGGAGCCGAAATGTGATGTGTAGAATGCGGCGTTTCAGACCACGGGATGCCCGCCCCCTCAGAGATGGTGATGCCTGGCCCGTTGGGGAATACTACTCGATTGGCTCGACCACGATCGATTCTTCGGCAACGCTGTGACCTTGGCGCTGGACGATCAGGATGGCGGCGAGCACAAAGATAATTCCCAAAGTCTGGATCGGGCGCAGCACTTCTCCTAACAGCAGGGCGGCGAGAAGGATGGAGAACACCGGCTCCAGGCAACTGGCGATGATGGCGCGCGTGGGTTCCAGGTGTTGCAAGCCGCGGAAGTAAAGGGAGAATGGTCCCAGCACCGAGATCATCGAAAATCCGAACAGGAAGAGCCATTGTGCGGGTGCATAGCGGGCGGCGGCGATCTTCCAGGGCGGGTTGACGATGAGCCAGAAGGCGGCGGCGGCCGTGAACGTCCAGACGAGCACGCGCCAGCGGTCGTAGCGGGCAAGAAGGTGATGTCCCGCGACATTGTAGAAGGCGAAAGAGAACGATGCCAGCAGCGCGGCGATCATGCCGTAAGAATCGAGTCGAAGAGCCGCGCCTTTAGATCCGAGAAGGTTGATGACCAGGGCGATTCCGGTCACGGCCAGCGCGACTGCGGCCACCTTTTGCGCCGTAAGTCTTTGCTGGCCGCGCGCCACCACATAGATCAGAACCCATACTGGGGCGGTGTATTGCACGATGATGGCGGTAGCGACGTTCGTACGTTGAATGGCGACGTAGTAGAAATAATTCGAGACGGCAACGCCGAAGATGCCAAGAAGGAGGCAGTAAGCAAGATCGCGCGCCGGCAGTTTGATCCGCTGCCAACCCTTCAACCCCACGAGAAGCGGAAGCAACACCAGCAGAGAGAATGTAGTGCGCGTCTGGGAAAGAACAAGCGGATCGATCGGACGAAGAGAGGCATTGCTCAATAGCAGCTTCCCGGTAAAGACGGCGCGTCCCAAGGCAGCGGAGATTCCCCAAAGAAACGCCGCCGCGGCAATGAAGAAATACCCGCGCAGGGGGTGTAAGTGCGGGCTTGGCTGATTTTTGTCAGGGGCGATAATGAGCCTCACGAATCGCTTCGATGATCAGGCGGCGGAGAGCAACTGGTCAAGGCGATCGGGGTCGAAGCCTTCGATGACTTCGGCGCTGGATGGGGTGAGAATCACCAGCGTGGGAGCGGTGCGGCTATGGTAGGTTTCGAGCAATTCGACACGCGCGGCGGAGTCACTCATGTCTCGTTCTTCGAAGGCGAGTTCCCTCGCCTCCAGAAAAATCTTCATCACCTCGCAGTTGAGGCAGCCGGGTTGAGTGAAGAAGAGAATTCTGTAAGCCATGGGTCTCTAATCAGCAGTACGGCTCTTGCCGCGATCCTAGGTGTCCACGTATTCGATCTCGGCGGTGATCTTCGCGGTTTTATCGAGCATGGCTGAGACCGAGCAGTATTTTTCTTTCGAGAGGCGGACCGCGTCCTCCACCGCCTTACGGGACACTTTACCACCGATGCGGTAACTGAGTTTGATTTCCGTGTAGACGGAGGGCGGATTGGCGGCGCGCTCGGCCTGGGCGCGCACTTCGAGGCTGGTGAAAAGCTCGCGCTTTTTTTGCAGGATGGAGACGACGTCGTAACCCGTGCAGCCGCACAAGGCGATGAGCACAAGCTCCATGGGACTATTGCCCGCTGTCTTATCGCCATCGACGACGATCTGGTGGCCGCTATCTGCGATGCCGGTGAAACGCTGTTTCTCGATCCAGGTGGAGCGTGCGTTATTCATAGTTTTCAGTTCTTCGAATTCTACCTGCGGTTATCGGTGCTGGGTTCGGGATGAATCAGAACCCGGAAAAGCTCAGGCGCATCCTGCTTAAAGTGGATTTCGAGTTCGGTCTGGATGTCGTGAACGCGGGCGAGCGAGAGATCATCGGAGAATGTGCAGTGACAAGAAACGTACAAGCGGCCGCGCACCTTCTTGATCTGGACGTCGTGCATGTCGACAATTTCCGGAAACTGGCCGGCGGACGTCTTCAGTCGACGTTCGAGGTCCGCATCGCGAACCAACTCGTCGCCGGTTTCGATGGTGGCCGGTTCGCTTTCGATATGAGTAAGGATGTCGGCGATCTCAGGCACATCGTGGCGCATGTCGGCTTCAAGTTCGGTGACCTGATCGTGCGCACTCTTAAGTGTCATGCGCTCGTCGAGTTCGACGTGCTGCTCGACGTGAAGTTGGCCGGCGAGATCCTGGACGCTGATGTCGTGTACGTTGAGGTTGTGGCGGGTGGCGACGGCGCGAATGCGGTCGAAGATGTTTTCCGAGCGCTGGGCGCGCGGCAGGGGTTGGACAAGAACGTCGGCGTCGGGAAGGATGCCGTGAACCGCGTCCGTTACTGCGGCCACTAGTTGCTCCGAGCGCTGAAAAGTGACGGTGCGGGCCAGGCCCACGGCGAGATCGGCGAAATACCGGTTCCCGGCGCGGCGGATACGAACGCGGCCAACTTCGAGCACACCATCCACGTGGGAGACGGCGTCGGTAATCTGCGCGCGGACCCCTGCGGGTGCGGCGTCGAGCAAGGCATCCACGGTGCGTCGCGCCAGCCGCCAACTGACGGAAACGATGACGCCGGCAACGATCAGCGCAGCGACGGGATCGGCATAGCGGAGCCAGTCCAGATGATAGACACGTCCCACAAGAATGAGCGCAAGACCAAGCACGACCACGCCCGCGGACCAGACGTCAGTGGAGAAGTGCAATGCGTCGGCTTCGAGAGCCTGGCTGTTGTACTTGATGGCGATGCGGCTGAGGGCGCGGGAACGCCACTTATCCACCGCCATGGAAACCAGCATTACGACGAACGCCCAACTGGAGGGTTCGATTTCGACCCGGCGAAAAAACAAGCGCACGACGGCTTCGTACACGACCCAGGCGCAGGTCACCAGAAGCAGGCCCGTCTCCACAAAGGCAGAAAAATTTTCGACCTTGCCATGGCCATATTGATGATCGGCGTCGGCGGGCTTGTCTGAAACTCCTACAGAAAGATAGGTAAGCAGAGCTGCAATCAGATCCAGCGCAGAGTGCGCCGCTTCGGAAAGGATTCCCAGACTTCCGGTGGTGACGCCAACAACGATTTTTCCGCCCGTGATGACGAGGGCGGCAATCACCGAATTTCCGGCCACGGCGCGCTTTTCGGCGCGCATGGCGTTGGGCGAATAAAGGGCCGGGGTCCCGGACATGATGGGATTATCGCCGCTGACGCCGGATTGCGCCAAGAGAATCCGAGCGGAACTGGATGAGCGTTCCCGGCTGGGGACGATTTCATTGCGGAGTTTGACCGTCGGACTCAAGCTCAAGGAGTCGTACCGGGGTTCTGCGGGAACGGGCCTCTATGCTAGGATGCTAAGTTCGGGTTGTCCAACTTCCTGATGTACCAATCCTGGAGGAATCTTGTATGCGTAAGAGTTGGTTGGTGTGTGTGTTGTTGGGTACGCTGGCCTGGGGACAGGCGCAACCGGGGATGACGCCGGCGCAGCCGGGCTCAAGTCAAGCTCCGGCCGCTGCCACCAAGGCGCCAGCCGTGGAAGTGGCGGAGAGCGCGGCAGTGATCACAATCACTGGTGTGTGTCCAGCGACACCGAAGACGAGCACGGCGTCCAAGGCTGGCGCTGGCAAGACCGCGGCTGCCCGGGCCAAGAAGCCGGCGGACTGCAAGACGGTCATCACGCGGGCCAAGTTCGAGAAGCTAGCCAGCGCGCTGCAACAAGGCCCGAATCCGCTGAATGCGCAGCAAAAGCGTCAATTGGCCACCGTGCTGCCTCGCTTCATGGCGATGTCGGAAGTGGCAAAAGAGAAGGGCCTCGACAAGAGTCCGCGATTCGCGGAGACGATCAAGTTCCTCAACATGCAGATCCTGACCAGGGAACTGGAGCGCAGCGTGCAGGAACAGGCGGACAAAATTCCCGCCACGGAGATCGCCGAGTATTACAAGACCAATCCTGAAGCCTATGAGCAGTTCTCTCTCGACCGGTTGTTTATTCCGCGCAACAAGCAGGCCGAACCCGCGAAAGAAAGCGCGAAAGAAGAGAAGTTGACCGACGAGCAGCAGAAGGCCAAGGAGGAGGCGGATAAAGCGAAGCAGGAACAGGGTGAGCAGGAGTTGAACAAGCTGGCCGATAGCCTGCGGGAACGGGCGGCGGCAGGGGAAGACATCGCCAAGCTGCAGAAAGAAGCGTTCGAGGCAGCCGGCGTGAAAATGGATTCGCCAACGATCAACCTGCCAAAGGTGCGGCGCACCGGTTTGCCTGCAGCACATGCGTCGGTATTTGATTTGAAAGTTGGCGAGGTGTCGGCGGTGATCAGCGACAATGGCGGACACTACATTTACAAAGTAGTGAGCAAAGAAGTTCTCCCCCTGGAGAAGGTAAGCGATGAGATCCATGCCACGCTGAAGAACCAACGACAGAAGGACTTGATGGATAAGTACCAGAATTCCTACCACTCAGAAATCAACGACGCGTATTTTGGACCGCCGACACCGGCAGGGCCGATGGGAGGACGTCCGGGACCGCCACGCATGCCGCATCCGCGAACGGCTCCGCCTCCGACGCAGCCTCAAGCTCAACCGCAGGCTGCGCCTCCGGCGGCCAATCCGCCGACTGCGCCTCCGGCGCAACAAGCTCCTCCATCCAAGCCGAACTGATGGTGAATGCGAAACCTGTCGTCGTGGTCACCGGCATTGCGGGGAACCTGGGCTCCCGGCTTCTCCCGCTGCTGGGTGATTTTTCGGTGCTTGGGGTGGACATGCATCCACCCCAAACCGATCTGCCCCTGCAGTTCGAGCGCATGGATCTGGGAGAGGAGTCCTGCACTCGCGTTCTCTACGAGATGCTGCGGGACACACGACCGGTGGCTGTGGTGCACCTTGCCTTCGTGGTCGACGCGGTGCGCGCTGGCGTGCTGGATGCGGAGCGTATGTGGCAGATCAACGTGGCCGGAACGGCTCGCGTGATGGAAGCCATCAGCGAGGCGAACCGCACGACGGATTTCGGGATCAAGCAGTTTATTTTTCCCAGCAGCGTTTCTGCATACGGACCGAGCCTGCCGTTGCCGGCGAAGGAAGAGTCGGTGATGGCGGCACACACGCTGCCGTACGCAATTCACAAGAAACAGTGCGACGAGGTGGTGCAGCAGCGCTCTGCGGCCCTGCGCGGGTGCAGCGTCTACATTCTGCGTCCGCACATCTTCGCCGGCGCCAGCGTGGAAAACTATTTTCTGGGAGCGTTTCGCGGCACGCCCAACGGCAAAGGCCCGCGAGCGGAGAAAATGCGCAGCGAGGGTAAGCGCCTGCCTTGTCTGCTCCCACGCGGGCAACAGTATCTCGACAACAAGATTCAGTTTGTACATGTAGACGACGCGGCCCGGCTGATCGCGTACATTCTGCACCGCGATCCGGAGCCGCAACGGCTGACCATCCTGAACGTAGCCGGACGCGGTGAGCCCCTGACCTTCGGGCGCTGCATTGCGATGGCGCAAGCCAAGCTGGTGCGCGTGCCCGGAAGGTGGGCGATGCGACTGGTGCTGCAATATCTATGGAAGCGGCAGATCTCGGCGATTCCGCCGGAAGCGCTCCCCTACATGACGGGTGAGTACATTATGAACACGGACCGGCTGCGGAGCTTCCTTGGTGCGGAGTATGAGAAGGTAATGCAGTACACGATTGCCGATGCGTTTGCCGACAGTTTCACAGCCGTTCCAGCGCCCATCCCCGGCGCGGCAGCGGTGTAGCGATGCGCGTTTTTACAAACTCTTGACAGGTCTCTGACAAATAACTGCAGACCATCGACTAAGGTTCTGTGCGACCTGTTCTATCTCAACAGGAAACTCTAGTACAGGATCAGACCATGAAACCTCTCCTCGGTTTTCTCGCCAGCCTCGCGATGGCGATTTCACTCCCTGCACAGACCAGTCCGCCACCCGTTTCTCAACTGTTTGCTTTTTCCTGCAGCGCGAACTTCTCTTCGTGTCCGGAAGGTATGGATCCGACCTTATCCCCCATCCAACTTGCCGACGGTAATTTCTATGGTGTGACCTGGTGGGCCGGCAAAGGTAGCTCCAACAACGGTGGAACGGTGTGGAAGGCTACGCCCTCGGGGCAAGTAACCGCTCTGTACACATTCGACTTTAATGCTTCCGGAAAATTCCCGAACGGCGAAAATCCGGTAATCGGCTTTGCTGCTGGCACTGACGGCAATCTTTACGGCATCACGGAATCCGGCGGGTCCGCGAACGCCGGAGTCATGTATAAGCTCACGCCCAGCGGCAGCTTCGAGCTACTGCACAATTTCTGCACACTGTCGGGGTGTCCCGATACACCGGCGCCGATCATTCTCGGCAAAGATGGAAACTTTTACGGAGCACAGTTCCAAACCCTGTTCCAGTTGACGCCGCAGGGCGACTGGAGCCAGGTCTATTCGCTCTCATCTGCGGTGGGAAGCTTCTCGGGGCAACTCATCCAGGGATCTGACGGTAACTTTTACGGCACAGGCAGGAGCGCCTCGGAGCTATGCGGCAGCTTTCTTTTCCGCTTGACGCCCAGCGGCCAGTTTACGGTTCTATATACTTTCCCCGAGTTTGAGGAAACCACCAGCAACCTGATTGAAGCGTCCGATGGCAACTTCTATGGCGGCTCGACGGCGGGCATCTTCCGTCTCACCCCATCGGGCGGGTTCAAGATAATCCACCAGATGACGCAGGCGCAGGGGCCGTCGCCTTCTCGGTTGCTGCAGGCGTCCGACGGCAACTTGTGGGGGCTCTCGGTGGACGGCGGAACCGCGCCCAACCGTCCGGGTACTCTGTTTACTCTTACCACGGCCGGAAAATTCCTCAGCAGCGAGGAGTTCAATTGCGCCAAGGATGGTTGCAATCCGCTCGGGATGGTGGAAGGCAGCGACGGCAACTTCTATGGGAACGCGATCACTGGCGGTAGCGCATCTGGCCGGAGCCCGCTCGGCACCTTTTTCAAGGTAGAGGCGGGTCTGACCCCGCCGCAGTGAGTGCCGGATAGAGAACAAGATCAGCGGAAAGGAGTGGAATCTCCAGCCGGGGATTTCACTTCTTCCCGCGATACAGACCGGCAATGCCAAAGGTGTAAGGCGTCCAACTAGCCTCGCGAAACTCAGCGCGGAGCATGCGATCCAGCATTTCCTGCGGCTCGGGGAAACGCTCGACCGAGCTTGGCAGGTAAGCGTAGGGGCCGCGCACGCCAGAAACCAACGCGCCGACGCGGGGCAGTACTTGCTTGAAGTAAATGCGATAGAGCTGTCCCATCCATCCTTTTGGTTCACTGAAATCGAGGATGCCGCATTCGCCTCCGGGCTTCAGCACACGCACGATCTCGCGGAGGCCTGCATCATAATCCGCAAGATTGCGGAAGCCGAAGGCTGAAGTCACCAGGCTGAAGTGCTCGTCGGGAAACGGAAGGCAGAGCGCATCCGCTTCAATCCAGCGCAGCGTTGCGGGATTGCCCTTCTCAGAGGCCTTCGCGAGTGACTTCAAGTGGGCACGCTGCAACATGGCGTGGGAGAAGTCGGCGCCTAAAACCTGCGGTTGGCAGTTCCCAGCGTGCTTGCGCAAGGCGAACGTCATGTCCCCGGTGCCGCAGCAGAGGTCCAAGACCCGGGAACCCGGCTGGGAGAGGATCTGCGCAAAGGTGCGAGCGGTTCGGCGCCACCACAGGCGATCCACGTTGAATGACAACACATGATTCAGCAAGTCGTAGCGCGGAGCGATCGAGGTGAACATTTCCCGGACGGCTCGCGCCGCAGAAACGGCGTCACTGGCGCCTTCCGGAGCGGCACCGACTACGAGTTTGCGGATTTCTGACATTGCTGGTTGTCGATCGTTGATGGCTGATTTGAAAGCGTTGGAATTGGCAATCGGGACAACGATTTCACTTTCCCCAGCCGCCTCGGGACAAACGACGCAATTCTTCGACGGCGCCGATTACGACTTTGTCCGGCACATCAGCGGCAATTTCGACTTTGCCTATCTCCCGGGGTAGAACGAAATGGACCGCTCCGTTTTGCGTTTTCTTGTCCGCCTGGAGGCGCGCGAGAACTTTGTGGGCACTGACTTTCACCTCCGGCAGCCGGCCGAGGCTGAGGATGGCGTCGGCGATGCGGCCGGCGGTCACGCTGTCGGTGCGCCCCACGGTGAGCGCAATATTGGTGGCGGCGATCATGCCCCAGGCAACCGCCTCGCCGTGAAGCAAGCCACGGTAACCGGTTTCGGCCTCGAGCGCGTGCCCGATGGTGTGACCCAGATTGAGAACGCGGCGCAAGCCGCCCTCTTGCTCATCGGCGGAAACGATTTCGGCCTTCAGCTTCACGCTCTGGGCAATAAGTCCCTCAAGCTCGATCGGATCACGCTTCAGGATCTGGATGCGCTTCTGTTCGAAGCGCAGGAAAAGATCGAGATCGCCGATAATGCCGCACTTGAGCGCCTCGTACAGGCCAGCGCGAAAGGCGCGATCCGGAAGCGTATGGAGAACCTCCGGGTCGATGAGAACCACTCGCGGATGACGATAGGTTCCGAGCAGGTTTTTTCCCGCGCCGAGGTTCACGCCGGTCTTGCCGCCGACGGAGGCGTCCACCTGGGCGAGGACCGTGGTGGGTATCTGCACCAATTCCACACCGCGCATGTAGAGGGAGGCCAATAGTCCGGTAACATCGCCGACTACGCCACCCCCGAGCGCGATTAGAACAGTCTTGCGATCTGCGCCCAGGCGCACCAATCTTTCGGCCAATGTTTCGATCGTGGATAACTTCTTCGCGGGCTCCCCGTCAGGCATCTGCACAAACTGAGGTTTGAAACCGGCCGAAACCAGGGAGCGACCCAGTTTGGCGCCCCAGCGGCGGCGTACAGGAGGAACGGTAACCACGAACACGCTGCTCGCCTGCGGCAACAACTCTGCCAGCAAAGCTCCGGACCGCGCCAGCAAGCCGTTCTCGATCCGAGCCTGATAGGGACGAGGGGGGACGTGGATGGTGACTTGCGCCATGGCATTTAATAATAGCTTATGGACAACCCAGCATTGAATCCGCCTTGATTTGAATCGTCCTTATGCCTCTCATCCATCCCGCCCCGGAAGTGATACCATCTTCCCTCTATGAAGGGTCTTCCAGCCGAGACCGACTTCGTGGTGATTGGGGCCGGCGTTGCGGGCATGCGGGCCGCCATCGAACTGGCGAGCGCGGGACGCGTCCTGGTGTTGGAGAAAAAAGAAGTCGAGGATTCCAATAGGCAGCTTAAGCGCGATGGCGAGGTGCCCGCGCTTAGTGATGAAGACGAAGTCAGCCTGCACCTGCAGGATACGTTGACTGCCGGGGATGGCCTGTGTCTTCCGGAAGCTGTGAAAACGTTGATGCGGGAAGGACCGGAGCGGATTGAGGAACTGATCGCCTGGGGAACAAAGTTCGACCGGGATGGCAGCAAGCTGGTGTTTGCTCGCGAGGACGCACGCACCCACGACCGGGTTTTGCACGCGCGAGGTGATTCGACGGGACGCGAAATCCTGCGTGTCCTCTATGCCAAGGCGTATACGCTCAAGAATATTTCCGTGCGGGAGTTCGAGTTTTCAACCGGACTTCAATCCGACAACGGGGGGATCACTGGCGTTTCGCTCATCAACGAGAAAGGGTTGCCGGAAGAAGTGGCGTCCTCGGCGGTTTTACTCGCCACAGGAGGCATGGGGCAGCTCTATCGCAACACGACGAATCCCGAAGTCGCCACGGGAGACGGCGTGGCGATGGCTTTTCGCGCGGGCGCGGAGGTCAGCGATCTGGAGTTCATTCAGTTTCATCCCACGGCACTGTACCTGAAGAAAGCGCCACGCTTATTGCTCCCAGAGGTATTGCGGCGCGAGGGCGCATGCCTGCGGAACATCGAGATGGATCGCTTCATGGGGAAGTATCATCCTCTGGGCGAACTAGCCCCAGCTGACGTGGTGGCGCGGGCCATCATGCATGAGATGGAAGTCAGCCGCGCCAAAGATCCGTTCGTGTATCTGGACCTCACGCGCCTCAGCGCCATCCAGGTGCAGAAACGCTTTCCGCGAATTTACTCGACTTGCCTGCAATACAACATCGATATCACCGAGGACCTGATTCCGGTGCGGCCCACGGCGCATTATTCGATGGGCGGGGTGCGAACCGATCTGAATGGCAAGACCAGCGTCGCCGCACTGTATGCTGCCGGCGAGGCGGCCGCAACCGGTGTGCACGGCGCAAACCGCCTGGCCAGCAATTCGCTGCTCGAAGGCCTGGTGTATGGAGCGCGTGCCGGAAGGGCCATGCGCGAGGAACTCAAACCGGGGCGGAAGCCAGCCAGCGAGCAGAAGAAAGCTGTGTCGCAGAACGGCCCGGTGGATGCGGGTATCGAGGAATTGATCGGCCAGATACAGGACACCTTGTGGAAAGACGCCGGGATTGTGCGCACGCGAATTGGAATGCAGGAAGCGATCAGGGTGCTGGAGGGACTGGCACCGAGAGTGGCGCATCCGAGAACGCGAAGAGCGCACGAGGCGGCAAACTTGCACCTTGCGGGGCTGGTGGTGGCACGCTCGGCGCTAGCCCGTGAGGAAAGTCGGGGCGCGCATTATCGTACCGATTATCCTGCCCACGATGATAAGAAGTTTTTGAAGCATTCGGTAGTCAAGGGCGAGAGC
>Ga0116121_1000064_pt1 | contig 54395 bp, 44 predicted proteins | sample June2015DPH_13_1_FD_89725 | JGI IMG/M metagenome (GOLD analysis project Ga0116121, IMG submission 89725) | Peatland microbial communities from SPRUCE experiment site at the Marcell Experimental Forest, Minnesota, USA - June2015DPH_13_10 | ecosystem: Environmental > Terrestrial > Soil > Wetlands...
GGCAACGCCTACCCCTTCACTTAACAACCCGCCGGGATTCTGCCGCAAATCAAGAATCAGGCCCTTCAGGTCGCCCATCTGATCCAGCGCCTCGGAAACTTCATGCTCGGTCGTTTCCTGGAAACCCGAGACATGCATATACCCGATGCCCGGCTTGATCATGAAGTGCAGGTCTACGCTGTAACGCGGAATTTCGTCGCGGATCACGCTGAACTCCAGCGGGTGATCCGCCCCCTCGCGCAGCATCGTGATGCGAACCGTCGTCCCCTTTGGCCCCTTCAGCAGATCCGCCACATCGGAGGTGCTCATGTTGTCCGTCGGCTTGCCGTCGATTGCGGCAATAATATCGCCCGGCCGGATGCCCGCCCGATAGGCTGGTGTTCCCACAAACGGAGCGATAACGATCACTTTATTATTGCGTGGCCCGACCGTCATTCCGACGCCGTAATATTTCCCGCGCTGTTCTTCGCGCAGCGCCGAATAGGATTTCGGATCGAAAAAATTAGAGTGCGGATCGAGCTGGTGCAGCATGCTCGGAATCGCGCCTTCGTAAATCGCCTTGTCGGGATTTACCGGATCGGCATAGTTCTCTTCAACCGTCTCGTAGACCTGCGTGAACTGTTTGAAGCTGTCGCGCACATCCGAGTCCGAACTGGGCGTCGCCGCCGGACTGATCCTCTGGGCAAATAGCATCCCCAGCAAACCGAACAGCGCGAGAACAAAAACTACCAGGAAAAGAGATCGACGAGAACTACCGGCCATGTTTCAAAATCCTCGGGCAGGCACTATGGAGGGAAAGACCCACCCCTTCTGAGCGCAGTATAGCATGGGAAAGCGCCTCTTAAGTTGGATGCAAAGACATCCAGATGGTTACATCCGGGTGACGTCTTTTGCGGAAGGAGCGTCAGGATTTGTAAAGTGTCATGCTTCCGAATTCGGTTATAGAGCCCACCTCTTGCCGGGAGTGCTAAAATGTGTTCATGGAGAACACACGGACCGCGACCCTGAGTATCCGGCTGAAGGTTGAGACCAAGAAACGGCTGGCCAAACTGGCCAAGACTTCTGGACGCAGTTCTAATTTTCTCGTCGCAGACGCCGTGGAATCCTACGTCGCGGACCAGGAGAGAATGCTCGCGGACATTCGCCAGGCGGAGTGCCAGGTTAAATCGGGACACTACATCAGCCACGACGATATGAAAGCGTGGTTGTTGTCGTGGGGGACTGAGCACGAACTGCCCGCTCCTAAGTGCGTTTGCGGCAAAGAACACGACGACGAGACGCTGTGCCAGTAGAAATCGTCTGGTCTCCTGTGGCTCGAATGCGTTTGCGGGAGATTCGGGCTTTTGTAGCACGGGATAAACCGGACGCGGCGGAGAGACTCGCCCTGCGGATCGTCGCAATGGTCGAGGGTCTGAGACATCATCCCCGGCTGGGCCGGGTTGGAGTCGAGCCTGCAATCCGAGAGTTGGTCATCGGAGGCACACCATACATCGTCTTGTATTGTGTGCGTGGAGAGCGCGTTATCATCTCCACAATTTGGCACGGGTCGCAACGCCGTGAATCCTAGAACCCAAAAAGCGCGGTCCTGTGGGACTCGGGACAAGCGTCGTTAGAACAAGCTTGTGACCCCTTCTTCCAGCACGACGATCTTGTCCTTCACGCCCGCTTTCTTCGCCTCGCGATCGAGTAATTGAAGAGGTTCTTCGATCGGCTCGTGCGATAGCCGAAACGTGCCGTAGTGCATCGGAATCATCCACCGCGATTTCAAATCGAGAAACGCCTGCATCGCGTCTGCCGGGCTGGTGTGCACATTGCGAAATTGGGGAGGGTCGTAAGCCCCGATCGGCAGCAACGCCAGTTCAGGCGACAACCGTTCTCCTATTTCGCGAAAGCCAGAAAAATACGCGGTGTCCCCTGCGTGATAAACCGAATGCTTCCCGGCGCGCAGCACATATCCACCGTATCCGCGATGAGAGTCCTTCAACACCCTAGCCCCCCAATGGCGCGAAGGGACGTGGGTGACTTCGAGCTGGCCTTGCAGGTGCGTATTCCACCATTCCAGCTCGATAATTTTCTTGAATCCCAAGTCCGACACAAGATCAAAGACGTGATGAGGAACGACCAGAGTCGGCGCAGTCCCGGTTTCCCGCCGCGTCTGCCGCGCGATGGTGCGCAAAGATTGCCGGTGCAGATGATCGAAATGCGCATGCGTCACCAGCACCACGTCCATGGGAGGCAGGTCGCGCAGGTGCAGACCGGGCTGACGCAGCCGCTTCAGTACAAAAAGCCAGCGTGCGAAATTGGGATCGATGACTACATTCATCCCTCCGATTTGCAGAAAAAACGTGGAATGCCCGATAAATGTCACGCCCAGCTGTCCATTCGAAACGATGTGTGGCTTATGGGTGTGCCCTGTGCGGGGAGTGACCGCCGAATGTCGTACCAGGCGGGTAAATTGGCTTGCTCTTTTACGTAGTGCTTGGTTCCTTAATGAGGACTTAATCATCGTTCGGACCGGCTTCTCCTGATACGCACCACTGGCCAGTGGATGATGCGGGGGCTTCCTTACTTCATTGGATGCCGCTACTCCTGTAACGGACGCATCGCTTCGAACGATCTCTCGTGCTGTCTGGTGTCCCGCCCGTTGCGAATTTCCAGTGTATGCCAATCTGTCTTTTCCTTGACCGTTACTTTCGTGGTCATATCTAATCAAATTTTATAGCCCGGACCGCTCGGGGGAGAGGCTCTGCTGAATTCTCGGGGCGAATTTGCGTGGGAAGGAAAAATCTCAATGCGCGTAGCATTTCTCGGATTAGGAATCATGGGCCGGTCGATGGCCGCCAACTTGATAAAAGCCGGACACGAGGTTGCGATCTGGAATCGGACTCCCGGCAAGGATGTGGAAGGTGCGCGCACGGCGGCGACTCCTGCCGACGCCGCGCAGGGCGGGGAAGTGATCTGGATGTGCGTCTCCGATACGAAGGCTGTTGAGAGCGTTCTCTTCGGCGAAGGCGGTGCCGAATCGGCCCTCACGTCCGGCATGATCATCGCCGACTCCAGCACGATCTCTCCGTCCGCTACGCTGCGCTTTGCCGAACGCGTAAGAGCGCGTGGTGTCGACTACGTCGATGCTCCCATGACCGGTTCAAAGATCGCCGCCGAAAACGGCAGCTTGATCTTTATGGTCGGAGGCGATCCTGCCGCTCTCGAGCGCTTACAGCCTCTTTTCCAGGCGATGGGCAAGCACGTTTTCCACATGGGCGAGACCAGCAAGGGTCAAGCGACCAAGCTCGTCATGAACTTGCAGATAGCTCTCATCTTCGAAGGTTTTGCCGAAGCTCTCACGCTCGCGACTAAGCTGGGAGTGGATATCGAAAAGCTGTTGCCGCTGATTCAGGCTTCCATGGTGCGGTCAGGAGTCGTCGAGTACAAGGCCCCGTTTATTCTAAAGCGGGATTTCTCGCCCAATTTCCCCTTGCGGCTGATGTTAAAAGACATCCACCTGGCGCTGGATGCAGCCCGCGAATCTCGCGTGCGCTTACCCGGACTCGAAGCGGTCGAAGAGGTCTATGACGTCGCAGCCGAAGAAGGCCAACGCGATCTGGACTACGCTGCAACCCTTATGCTGCTCGAAAAATGGGCCGGTGTACAAGTAAAAGGCGGCGCGTAAGCAACCGTCCCGTAGAGGCGCAGCTTGCTGCATCTCACTGCCTGGGGACAGCCGCCCTGCCGATGCCAACCAACCCTCGGCATTTGCCGGGCTCCGGGCCGCGGAACTACTTCTTCGCGAACGCCCGGATGTAGTTCACGATGTTCCAGACTTCTTCGTCCTTCACGCGGTCGCCCTCGGGCGGCATCTCGCCTTTGCCTTTGCGGGTGATGTAGAACCATTCGCCATCCGTCCGGGCCTTTTGCACGTCCGGATTCGTGAAGTCGCTAACATTCTTTATGTCAGAAGCCATGTCGCCTTTGCCGTCGCCCTTTTCACCGTGGCACATGGCGCAGTCGATGGCGTACATTTTCTTGCCCTTTGCCAGCGACTCGGGACTCGGTTTCACCGGATTCGCCTTCTGTGCCGCCTCCGGCGGAATTTTGTACTCGCCGGGGGCCTGCCCTTGTACTCCGAGCGGCGTCACCAGAACGAATGCGGCAAGTGCAGTCAACACCGCTTCCTGAAGCCAGAACTTTTCTGAAGTCATTCTCAACTCGGGACCTCCTCTTCTGGGTCACGCTATGAATCTCTCCGGATTCTACGGCTCGCGCGTCCCCACGAAAAGGTCACAAATCACCAGCTCAAGTACGCGGAATCACGCTCGATACGGTCCTCGCCTTTTGGGGGTTACTCAGACCGTCCGCCCTGGCGGACTCCACTGGACGATCCTCGACCATCCGATCGAGCGCCGTAATCAGCAAAATCAATTACCGCCGTAACCCATTGTCATGGCTAGTGTTACAGAAGTATTACACAGGATTCCCTGCACTCTTGCTATTGTCGCTGAGGCGCATCGTTACGAAGCGATGTGGGGAGAGAGTTCAATGAGCAACAACAATGCAGTTGTGCAGGCGTCCGGCAGCCGGACGACCCTGCGCAAGGAGCGCGCCCTGAGCGACGGTTTCAACTGGGTGACTGGGATCGCGATGATCCTGTTTCATCTCGGCGCCGTGGCGGCGCTTTTTTTCTTTACCTGGAAGGCATTCTTCGTAGCTTGTTTTCTCTGGTGGGTTTCTGGCAGCCTTGGCATAGGCATGAGCTATCACCGCCTGCTGACACACCGTGGCTACAAGACTCCAAAGTGGATCGAATATTTTCTGACCTGGTGCGCCACGCTGGCGCTTGAGGGCGGTCCGATTTTCTGGGTGGCCACGCATCGCATTCACCATCAGTTCTCTGACGAGGAAGGCGATCCGCACTCCCCGATCGACGGCAAGTGGTGGGCGCACATGGGATGGATCCTCACCGGCCAGTCGATGCACCACGACACGACCACCCTTGCCAAATACGTCCCCGATCTCACGAAAGATAAAGTTCACGTCTGGCTCACCAAATATCACTGGACCGGCAACGTCATCGTCGGCGTCATTCTCTTCGCCATCGGCGGCCTGCCCTGGTTGCTCTGGGGAGTTTTCGCCCGCGTCGTCGTCGGTCTGCATGCCACCTGGGCTGTGAACTCGGTGACCCACGTTTGGGGATCGCGTCGCTTTGCGACCAAGGACCTTTCCACGAACAATTGGTGGGTCGCGTTGCTCACCTTCGGCGAAGGTTGGCACAACAACCACCACGCGCATCCCGTGTCTGCGCGCCATGGCATGGCCTGGTACGAGATTGATATGAACTGGTATGCGATCTGGATGCTCAAGAAGTTGGGACTGGCGCGCCATGTGTACAAGCTCACGCTCGATAATTTGCCGCCCAAACCGCCTCTGGTGCGGGACGTCGAGGCAGCGTCATTAGCAATACCAGTCGCAGCAGGGAACGACTAAAACTAGCAACCACACGCGCTCGAATTGCAGAGCAGGTTTAAAAGAGGTTTGTTGATGTAAAAAAAGCTCTCAATCCATGCCGCAATGGCCTGGTTCGAGAGCCTTTTTCTGTTGTTGGCAACGCTAGCGTTTCGGTGGTTTCTTCTCCTCGCGCGGAGCACTCGCATGCTGTGCCGGCGGTTTCGACGCGTGTTCGGCCAGCGGCTTCGACTCATGCTGAGGTGCGGGCTTAGCCTCATGTGTCGCTGCTGGCTTGGGCTCGTGAGTCGGGGCCACTTTCGTTGCATGCTCCGCTGGCGGCTTGGCTTCATGAGTCTTGGCCGGTTTCGCGGCGTGCTCCGCTGGAGGTTTCTCAGTCTTTGCCGGCTTTGCCGCATGCTCGGATAGCGGCTTAGCTTCGTGAGTCTTCGCTGGTTTTGCTGCATGTTCCACAGGAGGCTTAGCTTCACGAGTTTGCGCTGGCTTCTCTGCATGCTCAGCCGAAGGTTTCGCTTCATGAGACTTCGCAGCTTTGTGCGCATGTTCCGCTTCAGGCTTCGCCTCATGCGTCCGCGCTGGCTTTGCCGCGCGCTCGTTGGCGGGTCTTGATTCCCGCGCCGGGGCTGGCTTTGCTCCGCGCTCAGGTGCCGATCCTCCCGTGCGCACCACTCCCGCTCCCTTGAACTGTCCCGGTTTCGGAGTTGCCGCCACGGCCGGACGTCCGTGATTGACCGAGGCATACTGATTTCGGTCTGCCCGTGCTGCCTGCTCGTGCTGTCGTTGTGTCGCCGTTGCCTCGGTGTGGTGCTGGTGCGCGTAAGTTTCCTGTTCAGCCGTGGGACGCGCCGTGATCCCGCCCTTGCCTCCATTGAAGGCTACGCGGTTATGCGTATCCACGACCGTCTTCGTGTACACGTTGTGAATGACGGTCGTGTTTATGTTAGTCACGCTCTGGTTGTAGAAGAAGCTCCCGCCTTGCCAGTAGCCGCCCTCATAGCCCGTGCCAACATAGCCGAACCCGTAATCGACGCCGCCATAAAATCCAATCTGTGGACCCCAATACCCGTCATTCCAAACATAGATGCCATCGTTCCAGCCCCAATAACCGGGAGTCCATAGAAATCCAACTTCGGGCGCTTCCACCCATGTCCCCGGAACCCAGAAATAGCCATCATCCCCATAGGCCCAATAGCCCGGCGTCCAGATGAAACCTTCGCTCGGACAAACCGGCTGCGCATAAATCGGGAGCACAGGAGGAGCAATGGTGATCGATACACCGATCTGACCAAAAGATACCGCCGACATTGCCACCATCAAGATGGCAGTCAAAATCGAAAGTCTGGCGACAAAGCGCATGGTGTTTCCTTTCCGTCCATCGCTATAGATACCCTAGTTCTCACCTCCGTTCGATACGTTACGTAATGTAGTTCCCGTACCGAAAACCACTGACCGTCCTTAAAGCGCGGCAGTAGCAACTTCTTCTTTGCTTGATGCTTACGGCGAAATGCGTAACTGGTTTCCGAGCACCGCTCCCGCTACAATCTTCCTGTGCGCATTACCAGCCGGCGGAAAGCGATCGCGTTCTTCCTGACCTTTGGCGTCTGCCTGGCCGCGCTCGCCGGGGCCGTGGGCAGCGGCTGGATCATCCTCAACTGGCGCGAAGGCCTCAAGCTCTTCATGGGAGTCATATTCTTCGGCGCCATCGTCACCGGCCTTGTCCTCAATACAATTTTTCTGGTGCGCGAAATTCGCCGTAACGAACAGCACGACAGCTTCATCAATGCGGTGACACACGAACTCAAAACGCCCATCGCATCCATTCGTCTCTATCTTGAAACCCTGCAGCGCCGCGAAGTGGACGAAGCGCAGCGTCGCGAGTTCTATCAACTCATGCTAGTGGATACCGAACGCCTGATGGGGACCGTCGAGCAAGTTCTCAAGGCGGGCGCAGTCGCTCAGAAAAAGGGTTCGGCGCATCGCTCACCCGTCGATTTCAACGCGCTCGTGCGCGAATGCGTGGAACTGGCCCGAGTCCGCCACAACCTGCGTCCGCAGGACCTTGAGTATCGCGATGCGCTACCGGAGCCCGAAAGTGCGCGCGTGCTGGGCGATGCCGACGAACTCCAGACCGCCGTTGCCAACCTGCTCGACAATGCGGTCAAATATTCGCCCGACGGCGTGCATGTCGCCGTGGAATTGAAAGCTCCGGACGATGAGAAGATCGTCCTGCGCGTGCGCGATCAAGGCGTCGGAATCCCGCACACGGAATTAAAGCGCATCTTCAAACGCTTCTACCGTGTGCGCCAGCGTTCACGTTCGCGCGTCAAAGGCACCGGTCTGGGATTATTCATCGTCCGCTCCATCGCCCGCAATCATGGTGGACGCGTGTTCGCTCACAGCGACGGCGCTGGGAAGGGAACGACCGTGACTCTCGAGCTGCCGCGGAACGCGAGGATCGCATGAGCCGCGTGTTGATCGTCGAAGATGAGGCGCATCTCGCACAAGGCCTACGCTTCAACCTGCAAGCCGAAGGACATGAGGTCGACGTCGCAGGTGACGGCGAAACCGCTCTCGAGATGTTAAGCCCTGCAGCCGGGCAGTTTGACGCCGTCGTTCTCGATGTGATGCTGCCGGGCAGGAGTGGTTTTGAAGTGGCCACGCAACTGCGCGAAGAGAAAAACTATATCCCCATCCTCATGCTGACCGCGCGCGGCCGTCCCGAGGACGTTCTGGAGGGATTCGCTGCCGGTGCCGATGACTATCTCCCGAAGCCCTTTGAACTCGCGATTCTGATCGCGCGCCTCGAAGGCTTGCTGCGGCGTAGCGCCTGGATGAGACAGAGCGTTAACGTGGCGGTTGGCGCAACGCCTCCCGCGAATGTAACTCCGAGCAGCGCCGATACTTTTACTTTCGCCGGCAAGTCGATCGACTTCGGTGAACTCGAACTCCGCAGCCTGGGCAATATCATCCATCTCACCGTGATGGAGGCCGAGCTTCTTCGCTATCTGGTTCGGAGCGCCGGCCGCAACGTGTCCCGCAAAGCGTTGCTCGAAGAGGTTTGGGGACTGCACGAAGACACCGACACCCGCGCCATCGATAATTTCATCGTGCGCCTCCGCCGCTATATCGAAGACGATCCCGCACGTCCCCGGCACCTCCTGACCGTGCGCGGAGTCGGCTACCGTTTCGTGGCCGAGCCGGAATAGAAACCGCTGTTTGCTATTCGTCGTTCGCCTTTCGCAGAGCCCCTTGATCGCGCGGGATGTGGGAGCGGCGAAGGATGGGACATGCAACCGCGAACAGCGAAGGACGAGCAGCGAACCGCGAGTCTTCAGTGCTGTTTCGCCGACGAACTCGCCGCCAGCTCGCGAAACAGCCCCAGCAGGGAAGCCGCAGCCTTCTGGTCCGAGAGGTTTTCAAGCGCCACCGTCGCCGTAAAATGCGGTGATTTCTGATTGAAGCGGACGCTGACAAACTCCTTGTCGCGCCAGTTGGCCAGGGCATTGACCACGGGGTTCAATTCAATCGGCCAATCTTCCTTCGTGGTCAGGATCACCGGCCCCGGCCTCGTTACCGTCCACTTGCGAGACGTTTTCTTCGGACCTGTTTGCCCGGACCACCGACGTCGAATGATGTCCAAATGAAATCCGGGCGCAAAACCCATATCGGCTTCGAAGGTCAGAGATTCCTCCTGTTCGCGCCAGCGGCTCAGCAGCCACTGCACGGGCAGGGGTCTCGGCAGAAGTTTGATGGTGAGACGCGCCTCTTCGAACCAGCGCGATGACAGATGAAGTGTGGCTTTGAGGCGGGAGCTGCTGGCCTGCCACTCCAGGTCCGTCAGTCGTCCTTTGCCCAGGCAGGCGGCTTGCACCCACTGCAGCACATTCGCTGCGCGTCGCCGGTTGTAGCGCACGAAACAGCTATACCAGAGCAGGACGAACATTCCCGCCAAGCCAACGTCGATGGCGATCCAACGCCCCACGCGCTGCCCTCTCTGAAGGAAATCGTACGTCCGTAAGATGCAACTGCGCAAGGGGAGGAAAAGGAAAAAATCGGCCCTAAGAACTCCAACAAAATCAGCCAACCCTCGCAAATCATCTCCGCTTTTTACTGTGCTCCATCGACAGAGCCTGGGTTAAGTTTGCGCAAAACGAGGTTTTGCTTTTGCCGAAAGGCATCGACCATCTAAGTATTCCAGTGGGACGCCAAGACCACACGTTGAGCAGGGCGTTGTAGCGATCTCCCCGACCCGAGTCGCAGTTTATTGGCACTCTACGGATTTCGACCTACCGTGCCGACCCGCCCATGTCGAATCCGGTCGCCGGAAACCTACGCCGGACGGGCCGTTTGCGATGAATGTAGCCGCCCGTCTTGATTAGGATGATACCCGACCCGTGACGCCGCTCCATGCCTTTACAATGTCCGCGTGCCATTCCGCATACGGCAATTCAAGAAAGCCGATTTCGATACGCTCTGGCAGATTGACCAGGTCTGCTTCGATCCGCAATTGGCGTACTCGCGCGCCGAGATGGCGTTCTACATGCGCCGCACAGGTGCATTCACGCTGGTGGCGGAAACGGAGGCGGCCGACCGATCGAAAGTCGCAGATGTTCCGAGTAACCGCGACATGCAGGCAACGCCTGCAACATCGCCCTCTGTCCTGGGATTTATTGTGGCGGAAATTCGCCGCCAGACCGGGCACATCATTACCATTGACGTTGTAGCCTCCGCCCGCCGTTTAGGCGTCGGATCGGCCCTCCTGCTCGCGGCAGAGGAGCGCTTGCGCGCCGCCGGCGCCGCCAGCGTAGCCCTCGAAACGGCCGTCAACAACGCCGCCGCAATTCGCTTTTACAAGCAAAAAGGATACTTCGTCGAAAAGACCATTCGCGGATACTATTCCAATGAGTTGGACGCGCTGGTGATGTCGAAGGATTTGGTTTCCGCGTCAGGCACCTTGTCGTAGAGACGATCGTAGAGACTCTCGCAGACACGCAGCTTGCTGCGTCTCCTCGCGAAGGAAATAAGTTTTCCTATTCCTATGAAAAGTGTCAGGAAAAAAGAAGAGGAGTTTTGATGAAGGTCGCGATTCAAGGGGAACTCGGTTCTTTCAGCCACGAGGCGGCGCAGGCCATGCTGCCATCCTCCAAGGTGGTTCCGTGCGCTCGCTCGCTTGAAGTTTTCGACCGCGTCAAGCGGGGAAACGTCGACGGCGCGGTCATTCCCATTGAGAATTCTCTGGCGGGATCGGTGGCCGAGCATTTCGATCTCCTGCTCAGCCGCGACGTCCACATCGTCCGCGAGTTCCGCCTGCGCATCGTGCACAATCTCATTACCCTGCCCGGCACGAAGTTGCGCGATGTACATAGGGTATTCTCCCATCCCGTGGCGCTCGACCAATGCCGCGATTTGTTCGGCGCGAATCGGCGACTGCAGGCGGTTCCGTTTTATGACACAGCCGGAAGCGTGAAGCACGTGATTGCCGAGGGATTGACCGATGCGGCCGGCATTGCCAGCCGCGGCGCGGCCGAAGTCTACGGCGGGAAGATCCTGAAGTCCGGAATCGAAGATGACAAGAAAAACTTCACGCGCTTCTTCCTGATTCACCGCGGCCTCGTTCGCCCCGGACCGATGCGCCGCGAGAAGCCGCAAGCCCCGCGCGGAAGCGACAAGACCTCACTCGCTTTCAGTCTGAAGAACCTTCCGGGTGCGCTCTTCAAGGCCCTGAGCGTTTTCGCCCTTCGCGACATCAGCTTGAGCAAGATCGAATCGCGCCCCATGCGCGGGCGTCCTTGGGAGTACGTCTTCTTCGTCGACCTCCTGCGCGGGGATGATCAGGACGCGCGCAACGCCCTCCGGCACTTGGGAGAAGTGGCGGAACTGGTCAAGGTGCTGGGGATTTATCCGGAGGCGAGAGCGTGAGTAAGCCAGGCCTTGCCACATAATTACTTTGGTACGAAATGACTCCGGGATATTTGTGACCGGAGGAGCGCAAATCGACGAATCGCAACTTCAGAGTCGCAGAGATCTACTTCATTTTCAGGTGCTTATGAAAAGGGCCGGCGGTCATAAGTTTTGCTTGCATATTCACCAGACTGACCCGCGGTTCTTTATCACAATTGCTTGTGAGGTAGTGCACAGCGCGAGCAGTGTGCCGGGCGTAGCGTGAGAGTGAAAGAGGAGGACCGAGATGCGTTTGGTCAAACCTGTATTTGTTATCGCAGTTTGCGTTCTTTTACTCAGTGTATGCGCCCTTGCCGGACAGAATTCGACGGGCATCTCCGATCTTTATCGGGTCAACTTCACAGATAAAGTTCGGGTCGCCGACACCTTGCTGCCCGCGGGCAACTACGAGATTCGCCATGTCATGGAAGGCGAAAACCACATCATGGTGTTCCGCCAGGTGGGAGTGCGGAAGCCGATCGAAGTGCGCGCAAAATGCACGCTGGTGCCACTGCCGGAAAAAGCGGCCGACAGCCAGAAGATCTACGAACTCAACGCCGCCAATGAGCGGGTTCTGCACGAGCTGATTTTTAAGGGCGATCACGCAAAGCACGTGTTCTAGAAGCGATCCGCGCCCAGAACCTCGGGATTTCTTCGGGGGCGGTGCTTATTCGGTGACGCCCCCGTTGTCTTTGATTTTTGCGGTGAATGCCCTAAAGATGAACGTGTTTCGAGCCGATTCAAGATCTCAGCCCGTCAACTTCCCAAGGCAACGCCCGCTACCAGCGGGGAGCAGCCGCACTTCTGTATCTTGCAAAAAGCCAAAAAAGGTCTAGAATTCAACAACCTACCTCCGGGCTGCATCTTTTTTGCAGCCCGGTTCATCCAACGTTGAGTGAAAGTGACTCAAGGGAAAATTCATGAGCGATACTAGTTCTCCTATTTCTTACGAAACAGCCGGCCGTTCTTTGCCGATCCTGCCCGTGCGCGATACGGTTTTGTTTCCCCATGCGGTATTGCCGTTGACGGTCGGCCGCGACAGCTCGGTCCAACTGATCAACTCCCTGGGCGACGACAAGACCATCGTCGTCGTAGCGCAGCGCGAAGCGCGGGTGGATTCTCCGCAGCCCACCGACTTGTATTCGGTCGGAACGCTCGCCGTGGTTCACAAAGTCGTCAAGATGCCGAACCAGAGCCTTTTCGTTTTTGCGGAAGGCTTGGAACGCGTGCGGCTGACTGACTTTGCGCAACTCTCGCCGTTTATGCGCGCGCAGGTCGTTTCGGTTCCCGAGACTATTCCTCCGAAAGATTCCGAAATCGAGGCGCTGCAGCGCAATGTGCTGACGCTCTTCCAGCAGATAGTTGCCGGCTCGCCAACTCTTTCCGATGAGCTCTCAACGGTTGCGATGAACATTGAAGAGCCGGGACGCTTGGTCGACTTTATTGCCTCGTCGCTGCCGTCTCTGTCGACCTCCGATAAACAGGACACGCTTGAGACGACCGATGTGCGCGTGCGCCTGGAAAAAATCAACCAGCATCTTGCAAAAGAGCTGGAAGTTCAGCAGTTGCGCAACAAGATCCAGTCGGAAGTGCAGGATCGCGTGCAGCAGACGCAGCGCGAATATTATCTGCGCGAGCAGATGAAGGCCATCCAGAAGGAACTGGGTGAGCAGGATGAAGGCGCGCGCGACACCGAAGAACTCAAACAGAAAATCGAGTCGGCGGGCATGCCGGATGAGGTCAAGAAAGAAGCGCTGAAGGAACTTGGCCGGCTTTCGCGTATGTCGCCGATGGCGGCCGATTATTCGGTCACTCGCAACTACATCGAGTGGTTGGCTGTATTGCCGTGGAATAAAACTTCCGGCGGCGAAATCGAGATTCCAAAGGCGAAGGAAATTCTCGATGCCGATCACTACGATTTGCAGAAAGTGAAAGACCGCATTCTCGACTATCTGTCGGTGCGGCGGCTGAAGCCCAACATGAAGGGGCCGATTCTGTGCTTTGTCGGACCTCCGGGCGTCGGCAAAACGTCTCTTGGTAAATCGATTGCCCGCGCCTTGGGACGCAAGTTCACCCGGCTTTCGCTCGGCGGAGTGCATGACGAAGCCGAGATTCGCGGCCATCGCCGCACGTACATTGGTGCCTTGCCCGGCCAGATCATTCAAGGCATCCGGCGCGCCGAAACGAAAGATCCGGTGTTCATGCTCGATGAAATTGACAAGGTCGGCCGCGATTTCCGCGGCGATCCAGCGTCCGCCCTGCTCGAAGCGCTTGATCCCGAGCAGAACGCCACGTTTCGTGACAACTATCTCGATGTGACGTTCGATCTTTCGAAAGTTCTCTTCATCACGACCGCCAACATGCTCGATCCCATCGCCGAGCCGTTGCGCGACCGCATGGAGATCATCGAACTGCAGGGCTATACGGAAGAAGAAAAGATTCACATCGCTTTCCAATACCTGATTCCGCGGCAGGTCGAGGAAAACGGAATTACCAAAGAGCAGATTGAATTTCCCGAGGAGACGGTCAGTTACGTGATTCGCCACTACACACGGGAAGCCGGCGTGCGCAACCTGGAACGCACTTTGGGTACGATCTGTCGCAAGCAGGCGCGGCGGCTGGCCGAAGGGAAGCACGAGAAGCTGATCGTCACCAAAGAAGTTGTGCAGGAATTCCTGGGCGGTATCAAGATTCGCAGCGAAGGCGAAATTGCCGAGCGCACCAAGCGCCCCGGTGTTGTCGTAGGGCTTGCCTGGACCCCGTCCGGGGGAGACGTATTGTTCGTCGAAGCCAACCAGATGAAGGGGAAGGGCGGGCTCACGATTACTGGCCAGATTCAGGACGTGATGCGCGAATCCATGCAGGCCGGGTTGAGCTGGGTGCGTTCGAATGCGAAAGAACTGGGCGTGGACGAGGAATTCTTCGCCAACCACGACATTCACATTCACGTGCCCGCGGGCGCTATTCCAAAAGATGGACCATCGGCAGGTGTCACGATTGTGACCGCCTTAGTTTCGCTCCTGACGGGCAAGCAGGTTCGCCCGCTGACCGCGATGACCGGTGAAATCACGTTGAGCGGAAACGTTCTTCCCGTCGGCGGCATTAAAGAAAAAGTGCTGGCCGCAAAACGCGCCGGCGTGCATGACGTGATTCTCCCCGCCGACAATAAGACCAACGTCGAGGAAGATCTGACTCCCGAGCAGCTGCAGGGACTGGCGACTCATTACGTGAAGAATATCGAAGACGTGCTCGCGTTTGCTCTGCCGTCATCGCCGCGCGAAGAGCGCCAGGACGCCGAGGAACGGGAGAAAGTTCTGAGCACGTAAGAGCAGTTGTCAGAGAGAAATTCAAATCTAAAATGCCAGCCCGGTTGGGCTGGTATTTTCTTTGCCAGCCATCCGTCTTACGGCGTGCGCTTCAGCGTGAGATCAAGCGCTTTTCCGCCTTGCTTCCATGTACCGCTGATCCCTGATTTGTCCTGGCTCATGTTGCCTTCGTAAACGACCATGCTGGTCTCGCTTTCGAAATGCAGCGCGCCTCGTTTCGAAGTGATGGCAGTAATCGGAATTCCGGAGCTATCGTCGTCGGGATAATCAATGGTTCCGCTCAGAGTCCCATCCTGCGCCACCGCAATATGAACCACGATGCGCTTTTTCGGTTGCGCACCGGGGTTCAGCGTCCCTTCCCAGTCTCCGACGATGGGCCGTTCCGCTGCGGTCGACTGCGCGGATCCCGCCCGCAGAATGAGCACGACACTCAGGGCCGTGCTCAGGATAAAGAGCGATCGGCGAAATTTTTTCACGTTCTCACCTCGTTTCAGCCCAAAACGGTGTTGAGCCGCCCGCCATTCTTGGGAGATGACACAGTCCCTTAGATGCCGCTCCCGGCGAAGCTGTTGCGCGCTAGAAGAATCCGCGAAAAGAGGCGACAATAGTTGCCAACAATGAAGGGAGCCCTGGTTGGGAACCAGTCCAAGTCTGAAGTCGGCAGAGTCGAAGCCTGCAGAGTCGAAGTCTGCGATCTTGAAATTCGTGGATGCCAGTCCCTTTGCGAATTCCGCAAGCAAGCCCGCAGCAAAGTCTGCGAATGCCAAGCCGAAGCTCGGATTGCGCGCGTGGATGGAGCGTGTGCTGGAGGAATGCGATCGCGCAGGGGCTGGCTTTGAAGCCGATCCGGTCCACGATTTGCGTGTGGCTCTGCGGCGCTGCCGCTCGCTCGCCGATGGCTTGATAGCGCTCGACCCGAATCCTTCCTGGAAAGATATGAAGAAGGCGGGCAAGAAATTGTTTCAGGCGCTTGGCGAGTTGCGTGACATGCAGGTCATGCAGGAGTGGATCGAAAAGTTTGGCGGAAAGGGCGAAGCTTCCGAAGATCCGGTGGTGGTGAAGCTGCTGCATCACGTGCACACGCGCGAAGCCGAGTGCAAACAGGTGGCTTGGAAAGATCTGGAGCAGTTTGACCGCCGGCACTGGCGGCAGTGGAGCCACGGTTTGCCTCGGCGTGCGGCCCGCGTTCGCCCGGGCAGCGTCGTCTATCTTCACCTAGCGCTGGAGAAGTGGACGGCCGCTTACGATCTCCACAAACGTGCGATGCGGACTCGTTCCCAAGTCGCGCTCCACGAGCTCCGCATCGGCATTAAGCGCTTCCGCTACACGATCGAAAATTTCCTGCCCGTCCAGCATGCCCTCTGGGGCAAAGATCTGAAAGAGCTGCAAGACCTGCTTGGAGAAGTGCACGATCTGGATGTCTTATGGGCGACCGCCCTCCAGATACAGGCTTTTCCTGACATGGACAGCCGCAGGCGCTGGCGCGAAAAGCTGAACCAGGAACGCAACCGGCGGATCGCCCGCTATCGCGAGATGATGATCGGCAAGCAATCGCTCTGGCGCATCTGGCGCACGGCGTTGCCCTCGGGGCCGCAATTGCGCGTTGCTGCCATGAGCCGTCTGCGCGTCTGGGCTGGATATCTGGATCCGCATTTTCTGCATTCACAGCGCGTCACTCGACTTTCTCTGCAGCTGTATGACGGACTCGCAAGGACCGGTGTGCTTCCGCCTGCACGGGAGCAGGATGCGCGCGAGGTCTTGCAGGCGGCATCTTTCATGCACGATGTCGGGAAAGCGAAAGGCGAGCAGGATCATCAGAAAAAGTCCTCCCGCATGATCCGCAAATTGGCGCGCCCCCTCGGTTGGAGCGCGCGCGAATTGGAACTTGCCGCCGTGGTCGCGCGCTATCACCGCGGCGCTCTGCCGCGCCTGCGGGGGAAGGCCATGCTGCGGCTCGATTTGCCCGATCGCTATCTGGCATTGCAACTGGCGGGAATCCTGCGTCTGGCGAAAGCTCTTGATCCTGAGAATGGAACCGCGCCCAGACTGGATGTCCGCGTGCGCGACCGGGTCTTGCAGGTGCAGTGTGCTGGTTACTCCCCCATGGATCGCTCCGCCGAAAACGTGGCCGCCGCGCGACACCTGCTGGAAACCGTGCTGCGGCTTCCCGTGATGGTGAAACCCTTGCGTGCGCCAGCCGCTCGAACCCGGGTGGCCCGGGTGCAAGCCGAGCAGTAACGAGTCAGGCACTGTTCAGAACGCTGTTTTTTCTTCAAGCTGGATTCGTGATTCACGCAAAACTTGTTTCCTTGGCGGTGGCATGGCTGCGCCGCTATCGCTGCGGCGTTGTGCTCTCTGAACAGGCGTGCGCCAGCGGCGAGATGCCGGACGCGATTGGCTGGAAAAAGGCCTGTCACTCCGTCTTGATCGAATGCAAGGTGTCGCGCGCTGATTTCTTAGCGGACCGCTCCAAGCCCTTTCGCTTGCAGGCCCAGAATGGAGTTGGTTCCGAACGCTATTATCTGGCTCCGGCAAAATTAATTCGAATCGAGGAACTTCCGGCGGGCTGGGGCTTGCTCGAGGTTTCCGGGCGCGAGATTGAAACCCTGAAGCGCTCGGCGAAGAATCTGCGCTCAGCACCCGGTTTTCAGTATGAGATGAATCTGCTTCTTGCCAGTCTCCGGCGGGTGGAAGTGCGGATCGAACCGCAGAGCATCACCGATTTTCTGAAGTGGAAAAATCGCATGGCGGAGTACAACCGCGGCGTTCTGCCCGAGGGCCTGGCTGCGGCAGCCGAGGAACCCAATGTGTTCCTGGAGCCGGTGAGCGCCGACTGAGTCCCGATGCAGCGCTTGACGGGTGCTCTGGGAAGACGTTTGTTCTTCACTTCGGCCGCACGGATGCGCCGGAAAAAGTGAAACCGGGCTGGTCGGCCCGGTTTCGAAGGCGTCGCTTGCAATGCGGTTACATTGCAAGGCGGCGCGGCTGGCGTGGAGTTTCAGCGTCCGCTGTTCGCGTCGCTTGTGGATCCCGCGCCAGCAAAACTGAGGAGCGAGGATACAGACTGCCCCCGTGTGAAGCAACTCATGGGCCAGTGCGATCTTTTAAATACTGGTTTCACTATTCCCTCTAAGAATCTGAAAACAAGATAATAGTTTCTGGTAAGGCGACCCGATCGAGCACTTTTCGTCTCTGCCAAGTCCGGCCGAGACTCAAAGATTTGCACTTTTATCGCTGCCTGGATTGCATAGAGCGGTTTCGGGATGGCTGCGCCGCCTTTTAACTATCTGCGGCAAAGATCTGAGACGCCGCATGCCTGTTGGTTGCTTATTTGCTCTGTCGGCCAGAAGTCCGGAAGTTGTGGGTATTCCAGGCCTCTTACCTCTTTGATCCCCCTCTCGTTCGCCGTTGACGTTCCGAGTTGACGCGTTCTACCGTTGAATCGACCTTTTTAGATTTGCCCCAGAGTATTGGGCGAGGAACGCCCCCAGGTTCCCATCAGGAGGCCTCGCTCGAGGTCGTTAACGATCCTCGGCGGATCGAGCAGCAACGATATTGAAGGAGCAGAAAGTGAGCGCCAGAATACATTTTTGTTGCAAGTTGTTGATTGCTGCGGTTGTTCTCTGCTGGCTGCCGGTCTTATCCCTTACGATGGCCGGGCAATCAGTCTCGACGCACGCCCCGCTGGGAATGGTTTCGGATTGGTCGCACCATCACCTTCTTTATCCCGACTCGAAGGATTTTTTTCTGATGGCTCAACTCCAAAGCGATCCGCGCTGGATGCAGAACTGGGTTCTACGGCACCCGGAGGCCTGGTGGCCGGAGGGCTATTCACCGCAAGGCGCCGGCAGCCGCAGAGACTGGAGCGTATCGTTGGGTTCGGCCACTTTTGAGCCTCAGTTCGACTCGACATTTACATTCACCATTGGTACCGAGACAGGTTACGGGACCCTCGCATTGACCAGCCAGGGCAGCGGTGCTTATCTCGCTACCGCAGGCAGCGTCACGGTCACCGGCACAGGCGACGTCGGAACGTTCCCGCTCTATCCAGGCGGCCCGGCTACAATCGCCAGTCCAAACGGCGCGTTCGATTACAACAATCTCGTCTATCCTGCGGCCAATCCATCCCTTGACGGAGAGGGGCTTCTGTTTAACGATGGCGGAGGCTTGGAGAACAACATCTGGGGCAACAGTGCGAGCAACTATTCTTTCTACACCGGTTCTAGTGCAGGAACCTATCCCATTGCAATTACTACAAGCGGCTCTTTCGTCTTTAATCTGGCTTCCGCTCCCGATCCGGGCGGAGCCCAGGTTTACCCTGCTAAGTTCGTTTTCGATGTGACCAAAGCTCCAAGCTGCGCGAATGATTTCGTAGTCATCGGTATCCCCAATTCCCCCGGCGTGGGCGGCTCTGGAAACGCCACTGGTCAAGCCAACATCCTGGGATTCAATAATCTCTATAGCAACGCCGCCTCCTCCGGTTATTGCACCACCACAGGACCAACCGTGAAGTTCGCGTATGCCTCAGGCGCCGGTCAGGTGCCAGGTTCGTTGGTCATCTCCCAGAGCGGCCTGCAGATCGGCTACATCGAAAATCTTGCCAGCAGTTCTTACTTCCACGCGCTCACCCTCGGGACGACCGGCGGCAACGGTACCAGCGCGACCGCCCCGGTCGTGCCCGGCACTGGCAATAATGCCGTGGATCAGCGCGTGCTTCTTTCGCCGGACGGCGGCACCACCAATCAAGCCTCCACAAATTCACCTTTCGTTTTCTACACCCTCAACGATGCCAACGACGTTGCCTACGCCACGACGTACAGCACGGCGAGCGGTGGATCCGGCTATCTTTACAAGATCAATAATGTGTTCAATGGCAGTGCTCCGGCCCTCGTTTGGCACGCCGCGATCAATGCCATTCCGTCAGCTCCGGTCTATGATCGCGTATCCAACAAAGTCTTTTTCACCGACAGCCAGGGTCGTATCGACTATGTACTCGATAGTGGCGCTTCGCCGTCGGTGGTTTATGGATCGATCGTCGCCAGCGGAACCACGTCTGAGAATCCGGTCATCGTCGATAGCACGCATCAGATGGTCTACGCTTCCTTCAATACCAACGGTAGCAACGCGATCGTGGTGCAAGCTCCCACTAGCATGGCGAGCACTGTTTTCGTTCCCGTGGGCTCCGGGAACACGACTTATACCGGACCGTATTCCCCGGACTTTAACAATGCCTGGTACACCGGATCGGGAACTCCCCTCATGTACGTGGCTGGAACGGGAACCGGGGCCCTTCCGACTCTCTACAGTGTCGGATTCAATGGCAGTGGCGTAATGAACGGCAGCGCCACTTCATCGACCGCTTTGACCACCGGCGCGGCCGACTCGTCGCCGGTTTCGGAGTTTTACAACGCGGCGCTCAGCGTAGATTTCCTTTTCGTGGCCGTCACCAATGGTTGCATCGCTACCACGGAAGGCGGAACTGCAGGGTGCATTATGAGCCTGAACATCACCAGCGGCTTTCCAACCGTCAATGCCGGCACAACCGCGCTGGCCGCTGCCGGAGGCGCCAGCGGAATCATTGTGGATAATGACAGTACCCTCGCCCAGAATTCCAACATCTATTACGCGACGAAGACCGGGGGGACTCTGGTCAAAGCTACTCAGTCTGGGCTGCAATGACATCGCGGCAGCGGATGTTGCCATCGCCGTGCCACGCTATGTACTAGCGCGAAAAGCAAATTAATTTGAGACTAGACGGTTGGGTTGTCGACAGTCGGGCCATAGGAGTCCCTGAGTGCTGAAAATCGATCCGGAAGCGTCGGGGAAACCCGATCGGGGTTCCGGTGAGGAAGAGAAGCTGGTTCAGAAAAAACGGTACGTGAAACCGTCCTTTCGCTATGAGACCGTGTTCGAGACCCAGGCCCTCGCCTGTGGGAAAATTTCTGGTACCCAATTCCAGTGCCATTTCAACCGCAAAACATCCTGACCCCCCCTCCGTGTTGGCGAGCGGTCAGATCGATCGTAAGGTACCCAACATAAACTGCATGGAAACCGAACGATTGTCTCGCGCCGATGTTCGCCGAAATGTATAATTCAGGCACCCCAGCCGCGGTTTTTTTAGAGAGTCAGATCGGAGCCCATGCTTCATGGATAAAGAAAACCCCCTGGAAGTGAATCGGCCAGCGGCTCCCCAAAAAAAGCCGTATACAAAACCCGCCTTCCAATTTGAACGTGTTTTTGAAACACAGGCGCTGGCTTGCGGGAAAGTTCATAGTCACGGTACTGCCTGCAAAATCAATCCGAAGAGTTCCTAGCGAACTTTGCCGCCCCAGCCCCGCCTATCTCTGTTCCGACTTTCTGATCCAATCACTCTCTCGCTATTGCAAACCGCTCTGCGTTAACTTGACCGTGCAATAATCGGCTCCTCCACAGTTCGCCGACAAGGCTGCAGCCAGCACGCACACGTTCCGGTTGGCGGGCAAGGTCAGGCTCGACGTCGATTTGGCACCATTGATGGCGAACGAATAACCATAGACATAGGTCGCATGGACCCGCTCGCCGCCGGTCGAAGTATTCTCGTAAGTCATCGTTTCGGCCACTGTCTCGACCGAATAAGGTACCGGCCCGGTGTACCAGTCGCTGACGGCCTGGGTGAAACTTGTGTTCGTGCCGTCCCCGTAGTTGACCGTAAAAACCTGCCCGGTCTGGTTTCCGTTTATGGCCGATGCCAGGATCACCAACGTGCTGAAATTGCCTGTGGGGAGTGTGATGGTAGTGTTACACCAAACGTCCAAAGCATTGGTTGGTCCGTAAGTGAAAGTGGTGCCGTTCCAGGTCACCGTACCGCCCAGCGCATTGGAGGAATATGCATTGCCATCGTCGTCATACCCGCCAGTGTTGAAATTTGTGCCGTTCGAGTAGATGCCGTTTACGTTGTAACCATTCCTGGCAACCGGGGTCGAGGTCGAGCCAGACTGTAGCGTTGAGAAGTAGATGTTCTCGGCTTGGGCCGTTCCGGTGGCATTGTTGTCCGCGGACATGCCACTTGCCCCGCCCAGGTAACCCGTGGCTTCTGCCGTATAGGTCGGCATGGTGCCGCCGACTCCGCTGGTGTTGGTGAGTTGGCTGTTAATGTTCCACATGGTGACGACGTTCGATCCCCCCGCGGAGCCTGGTTGTCCCATGCCGACGAAAAGCCGGTCGTTCGTCCCATCATAAAATTCGGTGAGCGGCGAACACAGTCCAGCCGTTCCACCCGGATTCACATTCTTGTTATAGGACATCGCGGGCGTAGCGTTCGCCAGCCCGCTCGTGGAGTTGAAACTGATTGCGAACAGGTCCTGCTCGGTCGCAGTCGTCTGGTCGGTGCCGCAGCTGTATAACGTGGATAAAGCGCTTTTCGGCCCATACGTGTAGTAGTTGTTATCGAAAGCTCCGTAGAACAGTATGGGACTCGCATTGGTGCTTTTGGGACCAAGCTCCACGGGAACTGAAGAGCCCAGGCTCACAGGCAACTGCGTCACTGAAGTCTTTCCCGCCGCGTCGTAAGTCGAAAACACGTACACATAGCCATTCACCACGTCCAGCAGCGGTCCCGGCCCGGTCGGGTACTTGTAGTTGCTTGCCGCATTGCCGTACGGGTACGACGCCGCCAGCGCGAAGTTGGGCGTGGTTGCCGACGCATTCACCGTATAGGCGTAGATCTTTTCGGAATCGGTGATGAAGACTTCGTTAGTCAACACGTCGTAAGCCGGACCGCTCATTGCGGAACTATTAGCGGTTTCGAAAGAAGAGTTTACCGGGATGCAGAAGTCGACCGCCGGCGACGCGGTCGAGCTGAACATGTTCTTGATGTGATAAAGAAGCCCGTTGTTGGCCGCGATGAAGCCGGTGTTGCTGTTGTAGTCGACATACAGGTCGGAATGGGTATTACCGGCAACATAAGCCGTCGGGCATCCGGGATAGGTCGCGTTCGTGTACTCGACGGCAAAGTCGCAGGACGTGCCCGGAGTGCTACAGGTCCCATTCGAAAACGTGCTGGTGACCGCAATGGGCCACGTCGCACTTCCGACATTGTTCGCGGTCCAGATCGTGACGTGCAGGTAGGAATCATTGGCTGTCCGGTTTTCAATCCATGCAATCTTTGTCCCATCCAGCGAAAGCACCGGCGAGAGCGGCGATGGGCCTGACCCGATGGCGTATGAAAAAAGAAGCGTAGGACCCGTGATGCCGCTGCAAAATCCGGTGCCCGCCCCGTTGCTATAGAGATTGTTCAATCCCACCAGGTTGGCCTGCGTGCCCACACCCGGACTCGCATTGATCGTATAAACCACAAAATCATTGCTGCAACTGGGCGATGCATAGTTGGCCGTGTAGACCGCCGGCGTTTCGCCCATAGCCATGCCCGCGGTTGGTCCCAACGAATAGGACCAGTCAACCTTGGAGTGCTTGCTCTTGAGGGGCGAAAAGGGAGGATATTGAATTGGTTCCCACGGAGTCGCCGGCGAGAAATCGTCTAATCCTTCAGCTCCCGTTTGTTCGATCAGGCCCCCGTGCTCCCTCAAATAATGCTGAACTACGCTCTGCATGTAGCGCGGGTCGCGCTTTAACTTCACAACGTCTTCATCCGACGCATTACGTGTGTAGATCACGCGGGACGAACTCCAGTCTTGCATTGTTGCCATGCGCGAAGTCGCGCCCGCCTCCGGAGCTCTTGCTTCCTGCGCGCAGAGCATTCCAGTTACCAAAACAAGCGCGCCCAAACCAAAAACCGCCCGTCGAGGAAAAGCGAATATACGGGTCATAAGCTTGATACCTCAGAGATATGGACTTTAGAAGATTATATGAGGGCTTGAGGCTTGTTCACTAGTGACCAAGGGTAATCCCATCCGTAATGTCAGCGCGGCGGAAAAAGAACCTAAGGAACTCAATTTGCAGTCGAATACAGCCGGGCTACATGTCCCGACGACCTTCCATGGCCTTCAGCATCGTCACCTCGTCCGTGTATTCGAGGTCGCTGCCCACCGGAACCCCCATTGCGATCCGCGTCACCCGCAATCCTTGCCGCTTCAGCTGCTGCGCCAGATACGTCGCCGTCGCCTCGCCTTCGACCGTGGGATTGGTTGCGAGAATGACTTCTTCGATCTCACCCTTCGCAACCCGGCTCAGCAGGTTGCCGATGCGCAACTGCTCCGGACCCACCCCATGCAAAGGCGAGAGCGAGCCATGCAGCACATGATAGACGCCATTGAAATGCCGCGTTTTTTCAACGGCCGCAATGTTGGTCGGCTCCTCCACAACGCATACCAGTTTCTGGTTGCGCGTAGGACTGCTGCAGTAGACGCAGGGATCAACGTCAGTGATGTTGTTGCAGACCGAGCACAGCCGCAGATTAGCCTTCACATCGCGCACCGCCGCAGCCAGCGCCTCCGCGTCTTCTTCGCTCGAGCGCAAAATATGAAACGCCAGCCGCTGAGCGCTCTTGCTGCCGACCCCCGGCAACTTCTTCAGTTCATCGATGAGCCGCGTCATCGGCTCGGCAAACTTGGACATTGTGTAACTTCGTAATCGGGTAATTTGGTAATTTGAAACCCAGCTCTGGCTTTGGTAGACATCCAACCGCCAAACCGTGGGTCGCAAATTACAAAATTACAAATTACAAAAGTCCCTCGAGCCCGCCGAGCATTCCCCCCAGGCTCGATTTCATGGTGTCATCCACCTTGCGCGCAGCTTCGTTGATGGCGGCCATCACCAGGTCCTGTAGCATCTCCACATCGCCGGCCTTCACCGCTTCTGGATCGATCACGATGCCGAGCACCTGTTTGCGGCCATCCATTTTCACCGCGACCGTCCCGCCGCCGGACGAAGCTTCGACCACGGTCTGTTCCATCTTTTTTTGCAGCACTTCAGCCTGTTGCTTGGCCTGCTGCATCATCTCTTGCAAATTGAATCCACTCATAGGAATTGGTAATTGTCTAATTTGTAATTTGGTAATTTCAAACCCTATGCCGCACGCCGTTTCGGCACTTTCTGACGGATGGGGTTTCAAATTACAAAATTCCCCGATTACGAAATTACAAAATCAGCTCTTCTCCCGGTAATCGATCACCGTCCGGATTTCCGCTCCAAACTTTTCCCGCATGCGCTGCACCACCGGATCCTGTTCGGCGCGGCTCCGTGCGCTTCCGTTGTTCGCGCTTCCATTCGATACTCCCCGCCGTCCTGCGGTACCGGATGCCGCCTCCTGCCCCGTTCCCCCAGGAACGACCTGCACTTTAATCGGCCGCCCAGCCAGCCCGCTGGCGGCTGCCGTCGCCACCCGCCGCGCCTCGGACGTGAACGACATCTCGATCATCGTGCTCGAGGCCGAGACCCTTCCGCTCAGCAAACTTCCTTCCAGCGTCCATTCAGCCGTTTCCAGCAGAGAAGCGAGCATCGGTTGATTGGCGAGCGCGTTAAGAACAGCATCGCGCAGCGCATCCGCATCACCGTCGGGCCGTGGCTTCGGCGTATCCGGCGGGCGTGCAATCGCGGGCTCGGGTGCCACTGGCTCAATCAGAAGCGACTGAGTTCGCGGCTCCAGTTCGACCTCCTCGACAGCCAGCGCCGCTGATCCCATGACGACCACGTTGCGGCTCGCCGACTGTGTGGCGCGGACACTCTTGTCCGCGAATCCCGCTGCTTCGCCTGACGCTTCCGCTTTCGGATTGCCCTTGCGAGCCGAATCCGCCGCAAAAGGCGAGACTGAACTCGACGCCCCTGAACCTGTTCGCGCCGGTGTCATTGGCTCGCTGCGCCGAAGCTCCGTCGACGCTGCCATGTTGCGCACGACCGACGGACGCGATGGTTGTGACGCGGGCATCGCCGCTTCGCTCAGCAACTGCTCCAACGGTAAGAGCCTCTGCGCGTGCGCCATCTTCAGCAGGCCTAGCTCCAGATGAAAGCGCTGCTCTTGCCGGTAGCCCAGTTCTCCGTGCGTGCGCAGCATGATCTGCAGATGCCGCGCCAATTCTTCCTCACTGAACAACTCCGCAATGCGCCACACCCGCGCCCGTTCATCGGCCGACACCTGCAGCAGTGGGGAATCCTTGCCGGCAATCTTGGCGACGGTCACATTGCGCAAAAAACGCACCAACTGCCGCGCGAAATGCGTGGGACTGTGCCCTTCGCCCAGCAGCTCATCCACTAGCAGGAGAATTTTGTCGCTCGCGCTTTCGGCTACCGCCTGCATCACCGTCTCCAGCGCTCCCGCCGGAGCCGAACCGATCAGGCTGCGAACTGCGTCGAGCGTCAGATGTTGCGAGGTCGAGGCAATGGCCTGGTCCAGAATCGAGAGCGCGTCGCGCATCGAGCCGTCGCCCGCCTCGGCCAGCAAAGCCAGCGCATCGTCGTCCGCCGCAATCTTCTCTGAAGCCGTGATATCACGCAGTTGTTGCAGGATGTCCTCAAACTTGACCGCCCGAAAACTGAAATGCTGGCAGCGCGACCGGATCGTCTGCGGAATATCCTCCGGCTGCGTCGTCGCCATCATGAAAATGATGTGGCTGGGCGGTTCTTCCAGCGTCTTGAGCAGAGCGTTAAACGCCGCGTCCGTGATCTGGTGTGCCTCGTCGAGAATGTAGATCTTGAAGCGGTCGCGTGCCGGACGATACCGCGCCCCGTCGCGCAGTTCGCGGATCTCGTCGATCCCGCGATTGGTGGCCGCGTCAATTTCGATTACATCCACGGCGTTGCCCGCGCGAATTTCGGTGCACGAATCGCATATCCCACAGGGCTCTGCAGACGGTTTCGCGGCGGAGCGGCAATTCAGCGCCATCGCCAGAATGCGCGCAACCGTCGTCTTGCCGATCCCGCGGTGTCCGCTGAAAATGTACCCGTGCGCGATCCGTTCCTGCTTGATCGCATTTTGCAGCGTGCGCGTGACATGTTCCTGGCCGATCACGTCGGAGAATTTCTGAGGACGGTATTTACGGGCCAGGACCTGGTAGCTCATCGGAATTCCTGATTATACAGTCTGCGGCGGCCACGCTTTGCCGGCGGTTTTGACCTCCCGTAGACACGCGGCTCGCTGCCTCTCCGCTGACACCAAAACCGGACCGGCTTTGACCTCGTGCATCTCAGCTTGCATGGTTGCAGCCGGAAGGGTAACCTCTTGCATTGAGTTTTGCACTCATTGCGGTAGCTTCTATGTTCAACATGGAGAACAGCGGGCCATGCAACTGAGAATGAGTACTCGAACCATCGATAGCGTAATGGTCGTCGATTGCAGCGGACGCCTCGTATTTGGCGAAGAATCGGCCAGCCTGCGCGACACCGTCAAGAAATTAGTGGTCCAAACGCCGAAGATCGTGCTGAACATGCAGGAGGTTAACTACATCGATAGCGGAGGCCTCGGCACTCTGGTCTCGCTCTACACCACGGCTCGCAACGCCGGCGGCGCGGTTAAGCTCGCCCGGCTAAGCCAGCGCGTCGGCGACCTGCTCCAGGTCACCAAGTTGCTTACCATCTTTGAAGTGTTTGATGATGAAGAAAAGGCCGCGAAATCGTTCTAATTCGAGATCTTTTTAATGGAAGACCGCTCTAGTCAGGATTGTTGGAGTGAATGACGATCGTTGCCGGGGTCTCAATCGAGGCCCCATTCCCGTTCTTGTCACGCATTCCGATCCCACCCGTCGCCGGCCCGATCCACTATCTCAGATCCGTCAAGATGATCGGCTGCGCGTCGATGTATCCACCGCCCGGAAAGTCCACCAGCACGATACTGTAGATCTGTCCTACCGCGAGTGTCGGCAAGGAATAGCCCCGGATGTAGGAAATCTGGCTCCCGTGCGGCGTGACATAGAGCTGGTATCCGCCACCCGTCCCGCCCGAAGATCCGGTCTTGCTCACATAGATGCTGGGCTGCCCGTATCCCAGAGCCGATACATCCGGCTGAATGCCCTGATTGGGGAAAACGGTCCCCGAGGGCAGTAGGTAAATGTCCAGCCCGCCACTGTTCGAAACGCTCGCCGTGGCATTGATAATGCGAAACTCACCGTTGCCCTGAGTTGGCGTGTTGTTGTTGTCGCTGAGCACCAGCGCCGCCGGACTGGTGATCGGCGGCTGCGTCGGTCCCGCTCCAAGAAGAATGACCGTGTAGTAGTTTTGCCCCAGATTCATGGGCGTCGAATTGATCACCGGCGTCAACGTGCCGGTCTGGAACACCTCAATCGGATCACTCCCCGCGGCGATTTTCTGGTACGAACCGGCCGGTTCCACGTTTGTAAATGCGACATCGGCCCAGGTAGAACTCGTAATGACCGGCGACGCGTCATTGACGTCGATATCAATGCTGTATTGATTGGCGATCGCGGCGATAGTGTGCACGACTCGGTAATTGGCATCGTTCGTGCCGCAACTGATCAGAAAAATACTTAAGCCCACGATCACCAGGCCAACGAACAGCGCTTGAAACAAACGCATGCAGATCTCCCCAAAATAGCAGTTTGTGTCGAATCTTGTGTGATGCGTCCATCATAGCCTTTGGATTCATGCGCTTGTCTAACTTTTTTTCGCCTTGAACCTCAGCTACCATGAAAAATGCCTATGAGCCGGATCGTGAAACAGTCTTCCAACCCTTCGCGAACGAATGCCCCGAAGAAAAACGCTTCGAAAAAAAATCCCGCCCAGGATCGCGCCCAGACGGAAAAGCGAGCCCGCGTTGTGCGCCTGATTCGCGGCTTGCCATCCGGCAAAGTTTCAACTTACGGTGCCATCGCCAAAGCCGCAGGTTGGCCCGCTGCCGCCCGTCAGGTCGTTCGCATCCTCCGCCAAGTCCCAGGATTGCCCTGGCATCGCGTCCTCGGCTCCGGTGGCGCAATCAAATTACCCGGAGAAAACGGCGCCGAACAACGATTCCGCCTGCGCATGGAGCAAGTGGCCTTCCGCGGCGCCCGCGTAAACATGAAGCTCCACGAATTCAAATTTCCTAGAATGCGCCGCCTTTGATCAGTTCCCAGTTCTCAGGAACGGTCGATCAAGATGAGAGCAAACTGAACCGACCGATAAGGTCCTGCTGAGAACTGACAACGAATCACTAACTCACTAATCACTGCCTTACGGCAGCTTTCCTTCCAGCAACTCATGCAGCCGGTTCGCCGCGCACCGCAGGCCCACATAGAAACTTCCAAAGAGCGCATACACCGCGCTCACCTGGTCGAACCGCATCTCGTAGATTAGTTTCTTGAAGACCAGCGGATCGTCGGCGAACAGATCCACCCCCCACTCCCAATCGTCGAATCCAATCGACCCGCTGATGATCTGCTTCACTTGGCCGGCATAACGCCGCCCGACCATCCCATGCTCGTTCATCTGGCGCTGCCGCTCTTCCATCGGAAGCGTGTACCAGTTCTTATCTTCACCTCGCAGGCGGTCCATCGGATAAAAGCAGATGTACCGGTTCGGAGGAATCGTCGGAAACAGCCGCGGCTTCATGGCTTCCTTCTGACGCGCAATCGTTTCCCCGATCGCTTTCTTCCACTCCTCCGAATGCGGTTCCACGCCCCCCTCGGCGAGCGCCTTGTAGGTCTTCAGGCTCGACTCGTACAGTCCCAGCTCAATCACCGACAAGTAGGAGGTTTCCGGCTCGAGAAAATCGCTAAGCCGAATCCGCGCCAGATCCAGTTCCGCCTGGTTGAGCTGGTCGAACGACTCCCGGAAGTGGACAAACATCAAGTCGCCCTTGTGTCCCAGCAGAGAAAACAGTGCCGACTGACCATTCTCTTTGCCTTCCATCTGGCCCAGAAGCGCGGAAGCTTCTTGCGCAATTTCGCCCCGTTCATTCTCGGCCAGTTCGCGCCATGCGCCCCAATGGAAGCGCATCATCTGATGCAGCGTGGCATAGCCTTCAAGAGTCAGCGGAACGGCCGGCAGTTGTCCGGCTTCCACCGGCACAGCAACGGGACGGGTAGGATTCATGGACTCTTCCTTAGGATTGCATTCATTGAGCTGTTTGGCACCTTCGACCGTGGGGCAACTTGAACTGTGTGGCAACCTGAACAATGTGGCGCGGACACTCTTGTCCGCGCGGCAGCGGCAATGCTCTCGGCCCACTCACAACAGCCCCACCGTGCCATTGTAATCGTCAATCGGCCCCACCGGGTATCCAGCGCGCCACCCGCACCGCATTGCCGCCGCACAGCCCTATATGCTACAAGCAGCTATATGCGTAAATGGATGAACGACCGGCTCAAACGCCGTAAGAAGGGTGGCGAGAGGGCGTCAAAGGAACAATCTGGAGCCAAAGGCCCTGAGCCTTTGCAGCCAAAGTATTTTGAAGCCGATCTTGGCGAACAGCCGGCCGCCGCGCCTTCCGACGCTCAGCCGGTTCAACCGCCTCCAGTCAGCCGTCCCCGGCCCGAGACGCAAGCCGACTTTCAACTCGTGACCCGGCCACATCGACCCGCCGCTGTACCGCCCGCTGCCGCGCCTTCTGTCGCCCCGCCGCCCGAAGATGCCCCCGGCCGTCCCGCTCGCCGCCGTCGCAAACGCGGAGGCCGCGGGGGCGCGCGTCGTGTTCCCGGTGCCCCCGCGCCTGTAGTCGCCCCGGTCGACGCCGCCGAACCCGAAGCCGCCGCCGCGCCTCTCACTCCCGAGGGAAGTTCGCCAGAAGCGCCCGTCGCTGAGCCTGCTGTCGCGCCCGCACCGGCACCCGTTCCCACCCCCCCCGTTCCCGCAGCAACTTCAGCTCGTCCCAGCAAGGGGACGGTGGTTCTTGCCATTGGCCTGCCGGGTTCGGGCAAGAGTTCCTGGTTCAAACGCCACAGTATTCATCCGCTCTCCAGCGATCTGTTGCGCGAGCTTCTTTTCGATGACGCCCAGGAGCAGCGCTTCCAGGACCTCGTCTTCTCCAACCTGCGCTCGATGCTAAAGGCAAGGTTAATCGCCCGCCGTCCCATGAGCTATGTGGATGCCACGAACCTGACTCCCCATGATCGCCATAGCTGGATCAAGCTCGCCAAGGATTACGGCTACGAGGTGCAGGGACTGTTCTTTGATGTGCCGCTCGAAGTCTGCCTGGAGCGTCACCAGCGCCGCGGCCGCGTCGTCCCCGAAGACATCATGCGCAAAATGGCCGGAAAACTGAAGCCACCCACATTCGAAGAAGGCTTCTCGAAGATTACGGTAGTCCGCGTGAAGCAAAAAGAAAACGTCGCGGAAAACGTAGTCGAGAGTGGATAACCCCAGTCGGTAAGAAATTAATTCACCACAGAGACACAGAGCCACCAGGAAGAGCAATCGATTTGGTTTTCTCCGTGCCCTCCGTGTCCTCCGTGGTGAAAAGGTTTTCGAGCCTATCCCTTCAGATAAGGCAGCAGCTCCTTGAACGCCGGCGCTCCCGACGACCGCAGCAGTTCGTAAATCATCATCTCGGTCGAAGACAGAATTGCCCCCGCCGCGCGCATGCGTTCCAGCCCGATCCGCCAATTCAATTCGGTCCGCGAACTGACCGCATCCGATGCCACGTGCACCAGGTAGCCTTCCCGCAAAGCTCCGAGCGCCGTCTGCATCACGCAGATATGCGTCTCCATCCCGCATAGCAGCGCGGTTGTGCGCTGCCCCGGCAGCCGCTTCAGCAAATTGCAGAACTCCTCGCTTCCAAAACACGAGAACATCAGCTTGTCGGGCGTCGGCGCGTCCCGCAGCAGCGCCGCCACTTCGGGCACGGTGTTGCCCAGCCCTTTCTTGTATTGCGTAGTCGCGAGCGTCGGAATCTTCAAAATCCCCGCCAGCCGGATCAGCAACTGGGCATTGCGCACCAGCCGTTCTTTTTCCCAGATTGGAGGCAGCAGTTTTTCCTGAATGTCGACGACAATCAGCGCGCATTGTTCCGGTTCCAGCGCGCGCCGCGCCATTTCGGTCGAGTCCGCCGTACCCGGCAAATTCTCAAAGCTGGTAACCATGAAAAATCCCTTCGTGAGCGCAGCCAGCTTATGGCCGCTCTAGCTGTCCTTGACGAGAGGATTTTATCGCGATCCAGGAGTCAACGGCTTTTCCTAGTTTTTCCGTAGCTGCAAACGGCCTGAATCGCTATCCACCCCTGCACGACATCCGCACTTTTGTACTTCCGCTAGCCCCGTTTCTGTTGACCGCCTTCGCCTCGCCCCATAGAATTAAATGGAGCCGGCAAGCGCCGGTCCGCAACACTGCTGCCCCCTCGTTCAACGGCTAGGACACCTGCCTCTGGAGCAGGCTATCGGGGTTCGAATCCCTGGGGGGCAGCCAAAACCTCTGCCCTTTTTCCTGCGTTATTCACTTTTTTTTGCCCTCGGCCGTCGCGATTGCCTTCACGGCAAGGTCAGCCATGATGGCGTAGCCTGCGCGATTTGGATGAACGCCATCCTCGCCAAGTCCTCCTTTGAGCCCGGATTTCTGATCCGCCATTGCCGTGTAGTAATCAAGAAACTCGACGCCCACCCGCCCGGCGTACTGCTTCATCCATCCATTGAGCGTTTGGATTTTCTCAATCGGCCGAATTTCCTGATGCCACGGATAGCGCTCCACCGGCAAAACGGAAGCCAGCACCACTCGAATTCTATTTTTCTGCGCCAGCTCCACCATCGATGTCAGATTGTCTTCGATCGCTTCCAATGTGGTCGGCCCGGTGTTTTCCGCAATGTCGTTTGTGCCCGCTAGGATCACCACCACCGCCGGTTTCAGCGCGATTACATCCTGACGAAAACGAAGCAGGATCTGTGGGGTCGTTTGCCCGCTGATTCCCCGGTTTACATAAGGCTTGCCGGGGAATGAATCGGACAGGTTCCAGTTTTCCGTGATCGAGTCGCCCAGAAATACGACTCTGGATTCCTCGGTTGCCGATCCGAGTTTGGCATCAGCTTCTCTGTATCGCGTTAGATTCGGCCAATCGCGCAGCGTCGATTCGACTCTCTGTTGTTTTTCCTTGAGAGCCTGGCAAGGATCACCGCTTTGTTGCGCCGCAGCAGCGGCGAGCAGAAGCGGAAGGGTCAGAAAAAGCAAAATAGTTTTCATAGGGATCGCGACCGATCTCTGCATTCTATAGAACATAATTGCTGTACAGCTTGCGCAGACGCGGAAAAGCCCCGTCGCCGGTTAGCGAACGGGGCTCGCAATGCATCCGAAGCGTGATCCTGCGGGTGGTTTCAGTCTCCCGACGGCATCAGGTCCTCGAACCCTTCGGTGGATGTTTCCTCCACTTCAGTCCGCGGGCTGGATGACACCTTGCAAATCAACTCCGCAAGAGCCGTGCGATCGGCTTTCAGCAACTCACCGACGCGTTCTTTACCAACCTGTGCGACGATGATCTGGCCAATCTCCGATTGCACATCCGAGAAGATTCCCAGGTTCTTCATCTTTTGCGTCTGCAACTGGTTGTCCTCCGTCGGAGTCACAAAATGCACCGCGCTCGCCGAGTACCGGTGAATGAGGAACAGTTGAATCAACGCCATCAGCCGCTTCTTTCGGAACGGCGTCTGCGTGTTCTGATCGCGCACTGACAGAAAATTCCGGCCTCGCCGGTCCTGCAGGCTCGCAAAAATGATGTTGGCGAGCTTTTCCTGGTTCGCTTCGTTGATCAGCGCCAGCTCCAGCAATTCCGAACCCGCCGTGTGGGGGCGCAACTGGACCCGGATCTTGGCCGGATACTCCCATTGCTCGCTCCACGCTGCCAGCCACTCTTCCAGCAACCGCGGTGGAACCTCAGTCTGCACCAGGTGTTGGAACTGCGTCGATCCCTTGCCCATGGCCTTCGTCGCCGCTGTGCGTCCAGACGACGCCATCAGCGCGCCATCCAGCCGCGGTCCGCCCACCAGCGTCTGCGGTGTCCGGTACGGAGACTCCAATAGCCTGAATTTGCGCTGCAAACGTGCCAGCGCCAGCATTCCATCCTGCTTGAGCGCGGTCGCAAATTCTTCCGCCGCCAATCCATCAATCTGGTGTCCACCATACGTGATGAAGTTAAACACAAAGCCAAGCTTTCCCAGTTCCTCCGGGAACCGCTTCATCTCCTCATCGCTCATGCCGGTCGTATCCCAGTTGAACGACGGCGAGAGGTTATAGGCCAGCATCTTGTCGGGAAACTGGGCGTGGATCGCTTCCGCGAACCGCGCCGCATCTTCCAGGTCTGCCGTCTTCGTTTCCATCCACAGCAGGTCAGCGAACGGCGCAGCCGCCAGCGACTTCGTGATGGCGTAATCGATTCCGCCCTGGATCTGGTAAAACCCTTCCGGCGTCTTCGGCAATTCGCAATCCCAAGCCACGCGGATCCCCATCGACTGCGCCCGCTCGCGAATTTCGTAGAAAGACGCGTGCTTCGAAAAATCCAGCCACTCGTCCACCGTCATTTCGAAGCGTTCGCCGTCAATCGCACGCGACTGCATCACGTCGGCAACCGCGCGTCCGTAGGTCTTGAGTTCGGCTTCCGCCTGCCACACTTGCATGAAGCGCGTCTCGAGTTTGTCGAGCCCACTTTCAAACTCGGTCGCTTTAGCCTTCTTGAGCGACTCTGCCGTCGATGCAATCGTCGGCATCAGTCCAACTCGCTCGAGCCACGAGCAAGTCGCGCGATACTCCATGTCCGAGACCGCGAACAGCAGGTGTCCGCGAACTTCGGTCGCTCCCAGTTCCGACAGCTTTCTGAGAATGGCCAGATAGGCCACGCGATAGCTCGGCATGCCGACGTTCGTCGCGCCCAGAATGAACGGCTGATCCCGTTCGTCGCTCAGGTTCTCCAGGAACGTCGCCGATTCGGCATCCGTGCGAGCCACGATAATTCCCGGAACCCGCATAATATCGAGTTGCAGCCGCGCCGCGTTGAGCCTTCTAATTTGCTCATCCTGCGCTACCAGCACCTTCCCGCCCTGGTGCCCGCATTTCTTCGCTCCCGGCTTCTGATCTTCGATGTGATAGCCCGGAACTCCAACCTCAACAAAACGGCGGACCAGATTGCGCACGTGCGCATCTCCGCCATGTCCCGTGTCCGCGTCGGCAATGATGAAAGGTCTGTAGTCGACAACCGGAGTCGCCTTGCGCTGTTCGTCCGTCATTCGCGCCCGCGCGAAGTGCTGGTTTTTGTCGGCCGCGAGCAGCGCTCGTACCAGCCCCGCAGCTTCGTCCGGCACTTGGCTCAGCGGATAGCTGGCGAGATCGGGCCCCGGATCCTCATTGACCGAGCCCTTCGCCGACGTTGCCCATCCGCCCAGATAGATGCCCTCAAGTCCCATGCGCTTCATCGTGACCGCTTGGCCCGGCGAGTACGGGCCGAACGTAGTGATCTGCTTGCGCTGTTCAAACATGTCCCGCAGCCGCGCGTAAAATTCCTCAGCCGCCTTGCGCGCCACCGTGTAGTCGCCTCGGATCGTGCCTTGCTGCTCAGCCACCTGGTGCGGAGAGTAAAGACGGATGATCCCGTCAAAGCGCGGGTTCGCGAACCATTGATTCGCCGCTGATATCTGCTGATTGAACATGTCCATTGTCATTTCCTGCTGCTCAGTGCTCGCGAACATCGTCGTTTCCACGGATGATCCTCTCTGAAATTGCGAGTGGCGAGTGTTTTTCCCCACATCCACACTCTTGCGTCTTGCTGCAGTAGACCTCCGTTTCCTTCCGGAAACAAACTCCCCAGTCCGCCCTGTCCCACTAGGTCAAATTGACCCACCCAGGCAAGGGTTGAGAATCGAATGCGGCTATCGTATTGTCATGTTGAGCGCAGAAACGACCACCGGAAGTCTCTTGGAAAAACAGCCGCAGATAGCCCTTCTCTCGCCGGAAGCTCACGCCTTCCTCTCGAAGCTTGCCGCGAAGTTTGAGTCCCGCCGGCAGGAGTTGCTGGCGCGCCGCCGTGCCGTCCAGCAGAAACTCGACGCCGGATGGCTGCCCGACTTCCTGCCCGAGACCGCAAGCATCCGACAATCGGATTGGAAGGTTGCGCCGATTCCCAACGATCTCCTCGACCGCCGCGTCGAAATCACCGGCCCCGTCGATCGCAAGATGATCATCAACGCTCTCAACTCCGGCGCGAACGTCTTCATGGCCGATTTCGAAGACTCGAATTCGCCGACTTGGAGTAACAATATTGAAGGTCAGCAGAATCTTCGCGACGCCATCCGCGGAATCATTCAGTTCGTCAGCCCAGAAGGAAAGCGCTATGAAGTCGGCGCGAGTCCGGCAACATTAGTTGTGCGTCCCCGCGGATGGCACCTCGACGAAAAACACTTTCTGATTGACGGTCGGCCGATCTCGGGCTCGCTCTTCGATTTTGGCCTTTTCTTCCTTCACAATGTTCATGCCCTGATCGCTAAGGGCACCCGTCCGTATTTCTATCTCCCAAAGATGGAAAGCCATCTTGAAGCGCGTCTCTGGAACGACGTCTTCTGCTTCGCCCAGGATATCCTCGGCATTCCGCGTGGAACCATCCGCGCCACCGTCCTGATCGAGACCATCCTCGCCGCTTTCGAAATGGATGAGATTCTCTACGAATTGCGCGACCACTCCGCCGGTCTCAACTGCGGCCGTTGGGATTACATCTTCAGCTTCATCAAGAAATTCCGCGCGCATCCCGACTTTGTTTTGCCCGACCGCTCGCTGGTCACCATGGAATGTCACTTCCTCAGCTCCTACGTCGAGCTGCTCATCCAAACCTGCCATCGGCGCGGCATTCACGCCATGGGAGGCATGGCAGCCCAAATCCCCATTCGCAACGACGCTGCCGCCAATGAGCAGGCGCTCGACAAGGTTCGTCGCGACAAGCTGCGCGAGGTGAAAGCCGGCCACGACGGGACCTGGGTCGCTCATCCCGGCCTGGTCCCCATCGCCAAACAAATCTTCGACCAGTACATGCCCGAACCGAATCAGATCTCAATAGCGCGCATCCATCGCCCGATTACGGCCAAAGATCTCCTCGAAGTCCCTAAAGGCGAGATCACCGAAAAAGGCTTGCGCTGGAATATCGACGTCGGCCTGCAATACGTCTGGTCGTGGCTGCGCGGCAATGGCTGCGTGCCGATCTACAACCTCATGGAAGACGCCGCAACCGCCGAAATCTGCCGCGCCCAGGTTTGGCAATGGGTAAAGCATGGTGCGCGCCTGACTGACAGAAAAACGACTGACGGAAAAACCAGCGCTGGCAAAACCGTCACTGCAGCCATGGTCAAACAGATCCTCGAGGACCGCATTTCGGAATTGCAGGCGGACGGCAACGACCGCAAGCTGCGCCAGGCCGCGCAGATTCTCGATTCCTTAATGACCGGCAAGGAATTTCCTGACTTCCTGACTCTTGCCAGTTACGATTTATTGGATTAGAACGTCTAGGCATGGGTGTACGCCGATCACCTGCCAAACCGCAGACGACGCAAGACCCGGCAATGCAGCAGACTGCTGGCCAAATCGACGAATCTTTTCTCTTCCAACTGCAGCGCCACGTCGCCGCTCGCGAAATTGAGCGCGGCCTCTCCTGTCTACGGTCGCACGACAATGTAATTTCTGCGATCGACCACCGCCAGCCCAACGCCCCTCGCCTGCTCGTGCTCGTCGCCATCTGGAGCGATATCGGCTTCGCCAGTTCGCCCTCCGTCAAGGAATTGCTGCACCGCTTTCCGATGCGCTCCAACCTTTCGATCTCCGACTATCTCTGCCTCCGCCTGACCGAAGGGATGGTCGCGATGGCGGACGAGGCCATCGAAACCGCAATCGCGCAGTTTGATTTCGTCCTCGCCTTGCCTGAAGAGCTCAACAATCAATTCCTCCTTTCCATCGCTTATTACTGGAAAGGCCGCTGCCTCCGCCGCCGAGGCGATTACGACGAGGCGCTGATTTACACCCGGCAGGGAAGAGACTTGGCTCTTCGTCTCAGCCATCCGCGTATGGCTGCGGTCATGCAGGTTCTTGAAGGATGGATTCTGTTTCAGCAGGGAAAATGGAAAGAGGCGGTCCGCATTTCAGAAACCGCCGAAAGCGCACTTTCCCAGACCGACGACTACGTGACGCTCGGCAATATTCAATCTTTTCATGGACGCATGGCTCGCCGCGAGGGCCGCTTCGATAAGGCGACCGAGCTTTTTACCAGCGCGATTGACCATTACCGCAAACGCAACCCGCAGCACCCGAATCTGGCTCGCTCTCTCGCCAACATGGCGCTGGCCAAGCGCGGAATCGCACTCCATCTGCAAAAGAGAATCGACCAGGATGCGCAGCGCCGCCGCAAAACATCGTCCGTTGCGGCGGCCCAGCACAGTGCGGCGAGCACCGGCTCAACTTCCCGCCCCGCCCGCGCCGACTACCGCCATCGCCTCACACAATTGCGCCGCGAAGCGCTCGAACATCTCGCGGCCGCGCAGCAGATTTACCGCGACCATCCCAATCATCACGGAAGTGGCACGGTCTACCTCAATACCGCCTACATCCATCTCGACAACGGCGACTTTCAGCGCGCCGAAGAAGAATCGGCCTCCGCCTACCAACTCGCGGAAGAAAAGCACGACTACATTCTGATGGGCCGCGCGCGCATCCTCCAGTGCATGATCGAAAACGGCAAGGTCGAAGAAGAAATCGGCGGCGGTGCCGATCACGGCAGCCACGCTCGCCGCGCTTTCGACTTCAGCCAGGACGCGATCGACCTCGCCAAGCACACGCAGCATCTCCTGCTTCTGGCTACCGCCTATCTGTGGCAGGGACTCACACAGTGCAATTCGTTTTTCGACAACCTCGACGCGGCCCGCGAATCCTACGACTTGGCGCGCACCGCCTGCGGGAGCACGCAACCCGATAGCATCTGGCAGGACCTGCAGTCTTTGCGCGCGAAAATTCTCCGCAAAGGCAGCGTCGATCCTGCTCTGAAAGCCTGGTCGCAGGGCTCGGTCGGCGACAAATCATTTCGACAGATCAGCGACGAGTTTGCAGAAATTGTCATTGCCCGCGTCTTCGAGAGAGAAGGCCGCAAAGTCTCGCGCGTAGCCTCGCGCTTGTCGATTTCTCCCAAGAAAGTTCGCCGCATCCTGGCCCGCGTCGGCCGCCGCAAGCCCCGCGGACGTGCGGAATAGACGCCGCCAGAATAATGCGCATCATCGAAGATATCGACTGTCAGATCTGAGCAAGCGAAGGGTGAGTGTGGCGCGGGCATTCCTGCCCGCGCAATGCCAATCCAATAGAAACGTTGAGCGACAGCGAAAGAGAAATTGTGCAGATTCAGAAGCAAATAAGTGAGCGTCGCAAACCACGAACCACCAACCACTGTTACTCATACCTGAGCGCCTCAATCGGCTCCATCCTCGCCGCCTTCAACGCCGGCCAAAGCCCCGCCGTCACTCCAACTACCGCCAGAATCCCAAACGCTGTCGCCATCACGCTAAACGACGTCCGTAAGAAGATATCCCCTTCGTGATTCGCCGTCTTGAACATCTCCGAATAAAGCGGCATTGGAGGAATCGCATGGCCCAGCGCCACCGACAAGAGCATCCCCGCCGCTCCCGCCGCAAAAGTCAACACTAAAGCCTCCACCAGAAATTGCAATGCAATGTCGAAACTCCTCGCTCCCAGCGCCTTCCGCAGGCCAACCTCTTTCGTCCGTTCCGTCACGCTCACCAGCATGATGTTCATCACTCCCACGCCACCCACTCCCAGCGTCAGCACTCCAATGAATCCGAGGATCAGTTGCAGCGCCATCCCAAATTGCCGCACATCGGCCGCATCATCCACCGTGTCCCACTCCGGTACGGCTTTCTCGTCTTTGGGATTAAAGTTATGCTTCCGCGCCAGCACCTCTCTCATTTGCGCCAGCGCCGCTTTGTGCAGCAGCGCAGTCACCGGCTGAAAAACGATCACGTCCGGATCCCGCTTATCGTTCAAATCGCCCATGCTCTCAAACGGCATGAACGCATTTTCATTGTCGGGCCCGTTGTTGCTCGAATCCTGAATCTTCGTTTCCAGCAGCCCGATCACGTCCCACGTTTGCCCTTGTATCGTGACGTGCTCGCCCACCGGATCGCGATTTCCAAACACTTTCGTCGCCGCGTGCGGCCCAAAAATCAGGACGTGCCGGTGTTCGGTCGAATCGCTTTCTTCAAAATAGCGGCCCTCCGCCACTTTCAGTTTCCTCATCTCGCCATAGGAATACTGCACCGCTTTGGTAGACACGGAAACCATCCGATCGCCGAACTTGTACGGAAAATCGTCATCCCACTCCGCGCTCACCAGTCGCACCAGCGGTGCTTCGTCGCGAATCGCCTCGACATCCTCGTACTTGAAGTGAATCCGCTTGCCCGCCCTCTGCCCTCCCGCTTGCATGCTGGTCTGGCCTTCCCACACGATAATGACGCTGTTCCCGATCCCCATCATCGCGTTGATGACCCCCTCACTCGCGCTCTGTCCGTAGCCCAGCAGCAGCACCACCGTGGTCAGTCCCCACACGATTCCCATCATCGTGAGCGCCGAGCGCACGCGGTTCACCGCCAGCGAATGCCAGCTTTGCAGAATGAGTTCTTTCAGCTTCATATCGATTCAAGACTGTCGTTTGCGATCCGTCGTTCGCCATTCGCTAGTGACGCCGTCACGCCCCGAGGCGTAGAGAAAAGAGAAAAGCAAACAGCGAAAAGCGAACGACATGTTTTGCCTATTCCTGCCGCAAACACTCAATCGGGCTCAATGCCGCCGCCCGCTGCGCCGGGTACATTCCCGCGCCCACCGTGATCAATCCCAATGTCACCAGCGAAGCCGCAATCGCCACCGGAGAAATCACCGGATGCGGCACCACATCCGGCAGCGCCAGATGATTGAACGCGAAACAAATCCCCAACCCGATCCCCAACCCGAGCGCCCCACTGATCATCATCAGCGCTGCCGACTCGGCAAAAAACTGGTTGCGGATATCCCGCGCCGTCGCCCCCATCGACTTCCGCACTCCGATTTCCCGCGTGCGCTCCGTCACCGCAACCAGCATGATATTCATCACGCCGATGCCCCCAAGCGCAAGCGTCATCACCGCGACCGCTCCGAAAAACATCGTCATGATATTGAAGATGCGCGTCATCAGCTTGGATCCATCCAGCGTGTCCCAGATCATCAGCGCATCTTTGTCGTTTTCATCGAAGCGATGCTCGCGCCCCAGAATCTGGTAGATCTGCTGGATCGCCTCTTCATGATGTTCCGGATCCTTCACCTCAACCACCAGGTTGTTGATCCATCCCTTAAAAATCCCAGGCCGTTCCGCCGGAGGAAAATCCCGCGCCATCGAGGCATAGGGCACGAACAACTGCGTGTTATCCGGCCCGCTGCCGTAGCTGCCATTCTGTTTCTTTTTTTCGAGCACGCCGATCACCGTATAAGGCGAGCTGTTCATCATAAGGATCTCGCCCACCGCCGCCCTGCCCGGAAACAACTGATCGCGTGCTTCCACTCCCAGCACCACCACGCGCCGCGTTTCCTTCTCGTCGGCGTCATCCATCAACCGCCCTTCCTGCACGGTCAGCGATCGGAAGCGTTGATACTCCGGCCACACTCCACGCACCGGCCGCGAGGCCGCGTTATACCGGCTCACTTGCGGAACGCTGCGGCGCAGTTCCGGGCTGACCGTCTTAATCAGGTAGGCCTGTTCTTTGATCAATTCCGCGTCATGTACTGAGAGTCGCACCACGCGCCCAGCCGCATACCCCCCAGCCTGTTCGCTGGTGCGCCCGCCCCAGACGACGGCGAGGTCAACTCCGATGGTCTTCAGGTGTTCTTTCTGATCGCGGCTGAACCCGCGCCCCAATCCGACCAGCAGAATAACGGACGTGATGCCCCAGATGATTCCGAACATCGTCAGGAAGCTCCGCAGTTTGTGGGCCGCAATCGAACTGATTGTTTGCCGCAGAACTTCCTTTACGTTCACTCCGCGTCCTCTGTCTGGTTAGACCCTTCTAGGTTAGAAACGTAAGCGAAACAGCAATTGTTCCGACATTGCCCAGCGCGCGTTGCTGAACTACAACAATCATTTTCTTAAGACAGTGCTTTCCCGTACCCCGTGACCAGTGAAGTGCCCCACAGTTGACCCTTTCCACCATAGATGTGAAACTCGATTCACGCGTTCCGTGGGGAACCTTCGTAGCATGCAATACGGATTCGTCATCGACAACCGCAAGTGCATCGGCTGCCACGCCTGCACCGTAGCCTGCAAAACCGAGAACCACGTGTCTCTCGGCGTCAATCGCACCTGGGTCAAGTACGTTGAAAAGGGCGCCTATCCCAATACTCGCCGCGTTTTTCAGGTCACGCGCTGCAATCACTGTGCAAAGCCGCCCTGCGTCTACATCTGCCCCACCACCGCGATGTATCAGCGCAAAGATGGCATCGTCGATTTCAACTCCGACCGCTGCATCGGATGCAAAGCCTGCATGCAGGCCTGCCCCTACGACTCGATCTACATCGACCCTGATGAAGGAACGGCCGCGAAGTGCCATTTTTGCGCGCATCGTACCGAAGTTGGGCTGGAGCCCGCCTGCGTGATCGTCTGCCCCGAGCACGCCATCATCGCCGGAGATCTGAGCGATACCAGCAGCGAAGCCTCCCAACTCATCGCGCGCGAGGCCGTTCGCGTCCGCAAGCCCGAGCAGGGAACTCAGCCCAAGCTCCATTACATCGACGCCGACGAAGCCGCCATCGTGCCCACCGCCGCCCGTCACGAGCCTTTTTACATGTTCTCGCAGCGCAATGCCGCGCTCCACGGCAGCGGAGCCGTCTATCCGCCCGACAGTCCCCTCCTGCAGAAAAACGCGCTCGCCGCTTACGACGTCGGCCACGCCCGTCCCTGGGGATGGCAAGTCCCAGCCTATTGCTGGACGAAGGCTATCGGCTCCGGCGCGCTCGCAATTCCTGCGATTGCTATGGCGCTAGGTCGCCTCCCCGGCGATCGCATGCGCGACATCGCGCTCTGCACCATCGCCCTGCTCTTCACCATGCTCACAACCGTCCTGCTCGTCTGGGACCTCGAGCACAAAGAGCGCTTCCTGAAAGTCGTTCTCACGCCGCAAAGCAAATCATGGCTCGCGCGCGGAGCCTTCATCCTCATAGCCTACAGCGGCCTCTGCAGCGTCTTCTGGCTCGCGGCCGTCGCTGGGTTTCCACTTGCCACGAACATCCTGCTCTGGCCGACGGTCCTGGTCGGCTTTTGCGCCGCCGCCTACACCGCCTTCCTCTTCGGACAATGCGAAGGCCGCGACCTGTGGCAAACCCCGCTACTGCCCGCTCATCTGATCGTTCAAACGCTCATGTGCGGATCCGCCGTGCTCGCATTGCTTCCCGACTTTGCCGGAGGCTCAGAAGCCGCCAGAGCATTCGCCGTGCCCGCCCTGATTATCACTTTGTCATTGCACGTAATAATGATGCTAGGCGAGATCGCCATGCCGCACACTACGGACAACTCACGCTATGCCGCACGCCTGATCACGCACGGCCCATTCTCCCGTGCCTTCTGGATGGGAGCCGTAGTTCTCGGCGGATTCATTCCTCTTCTAATGTTGTTAGCCGTGCCCCACGCCGCGATAATATCCGGCGCAGCCGCTGCCCTGGTCGCGGTAGCCGCGATCCCGGTGCTGGCAGGACTTCTAATTTTTGAGTGGTGCTTCGTAATGGCCGGACAGAGCGTGCCCAACAGTTGATTGTGTGGCGTTGATTGTGTGACGCGGACACTCCTGTCCGCGTCCTGCCGCAGGCAATTCTCGCTTGGCAAAGATGGATGATGGAGACTGACCAATGACCGATTTCAAACGCGACGGCAGCCATCTCGCCTACTGCCCGCCCGTAGAAAAATGGGATGACTGGACCGAATACGATCCCGACGCCTGGCCGCGCCGCGTCGAAAAGCATTTCCAGATCGTCCCCACCATCTGCTTCAACTGCGAATCCGCCTGCGGCTTGCTCGCCTACGTCGACAAACAAACCGGCAGGATCGAAAAATTCGAAGGCAATCCCATGCATCCCGCCAGCCGCGGACGCCTCTGCGCCAAGGGCCCAGCAACCATTAATCAAATTCACGATCCCGATCGCGTCCTCTATCCGATGAAGCGCAGCGGCGCTCGTGGCTCCGGCCAATGGGCGCGCACAAGTTGGGACGAAGTCCTCGAAACTTTCGGCGCCCGCATTCGCAAAGCCATCCAAGAAAATCGCGGCGAGGAGGTCATGTACCACGTCGGCCGCCCCGGCCACGACTTCATCATGGAGCGCACTCTCCAGGCCTGGGGCATCGACGGCCACAACTCGCACACCAACGTCTGTTCAAGCTCGGCGCGCCTCGGCTATCTCCTCTGGCATTATGCCGACCGTCCCTCGCCCGACCACGCCAACGCCCGCTTCATCCTTCTTCTCTCTGCGCACCTCGAGTCCGGACATTATTTCAATCCCCACGCCCAGCGCATTATCGAAGGCAAAATGGCTGGAGCCAAACTCGCCGTCTGTGACCCGCGCCTCTCCAATACCGCCAGCATGGCCGACTACTGGCTGCCCACCTATCCCGGCACCGAAGGCGCCATGCTGCTCGCCATGGCCGAGGTGATCCTGGACGAGAACCGTTACGACGCCGGCTTCGTCGAGAATTGGACCAACTGGCAAGAACTCGAAGTCGATGGATTCTCGGCAAAAGGCCAGACCTTCAACGCGACTATCGATGCCCTCAAGCGCCACTACGCAAAATTCACTCCCGAGTTTGCCGAAAAAGAAACTGGAGTCAGAGCCGAAGTCATCGTCAAAATCGCCCGCGAAATCGCCACCGCCGGCAGCCGCTTTGCCTCGCATCTCTGGCGCGGTAGCGCCTCCGGTAATCTCGGAGGCTGGCAACCCGCCCGCGCCCTCATGCTCCTCCACGTCCTCACGGGCTCCGTCGGCACCGAGGGTGGCCACAATTTAAACGCGTGGAATAAATTTGTCCCCAAGCCATTCAGCGTGCCCCCTCCGCAAAAACGCTGGAACGAACTTCTCTATCCACCCGAGTGGCCGCTCTGCACGCACGAAATGTCGTTCCTGCTCCCGCACTTTCTCAAAGAAGGTCGCGGCCGCATCGAAGCCTACTTCACTCGTGTCTTCAATCCTGTCTGGACCTACCCCGACGGTTTTTCCTGGATCGAAATGCTCCGCGATGAAGAAAAAGTCGGTCTGCACGCCGCTCTCACGCCCACCTGGAGCGAGACCGCCTGGTTCGCCGACTACGTTCTCCCGATGGGTTTCAGCTCCGAGCGTCACGACCTGATGAGCCAGGAATCCTACGCCGGCAAATGGATCGGCTTCCGCCAGCCCGTCGCGCGCGTCCTCAAAGAACGTGCCGGCGAAAAATTCGATTACACCTATCAGGCGAATCCCGGAGAAGTCTGGGAAGAAGATGAATTCTGGATCAGCCTCTCCTGGGCAATCGATCCCGACGGCTCGATGGGCATTCGCCAGTGGTTCGAGTCGCCCTATCGTCCCGGTCAAAAACTCACGGTTGACGATTATTACGGATGGATTTTCGAAAACTCCGTCCCCGGCCTTCCCGAAACCGCCGCCAAAGAAGGATTGAAGCCACTCGAATACATGCGCAAATACGGCGCCTACGAAGTCACCAAAGATGTTCACCGCCTCAACGAAAAGCCCGTAGCAGCAGCCGATCTCACAGATTCGCAAGTCGATCTAAACGGAGTCATCAAGAAGAACGGCAAGCCCGTAGGCGTCATGGTCGAGGGCCAGCCGGTTGTCGGCTACAACACTCCTTCGCGCAAGCTCGAATTATTTTCGAAAACTCTAGCCGACTGGAAGTGGCCCGAGTTCGCCCTCCCCGAGTATTACCGCAGCCACATCCATCGCTCCGCGCAAGCCGCCAGCCAAGGCAAGCCCGCCGAAGATTTCGATCCCCAATACATGCCCAAAGTCGAGTGGCCGAAAGATTCCAACGGAGACGTCTACACACTGCTGCCCATCTTCCGCCTGCCGAATCTCATTCACACCCGGTCCGGCAACGCCAAGTTCCTGTACGAAATCTCGCACAAGAATCCACTTTGGTTGAATCCCGTCGACGCCAAACAAGTGGGCGACATTCGCACCGGCGATCTGCTCAAAGTCCACACCGAAATCGGATACTTCATACTCCACGCCTGGGTTACCGAAGGCCTCACTCCCGGAGTCGTTGCCTGCTCGCACCATCTCGGCCGCTGGAAAGTCAATCAGGACGAAAAAATCGAGCGCATGTCGAGCTCATGGGTCGACCTCAAGGAAGTCGCCAAAGGACAATGGAAGATGCGCCAGCTCGACGGCGTCCACCCCTACGACAGCGCCGACCCTGACACCAAGCGAGTCTGGTGGAGCGACGCCGGCGTTCACCAGGACATCACTTTCCCAGTCCATCCCGATCCCATCAGCGGCATGCACTGCTGGCATCAATTAGTACGAGTCGAGCGCGCCGCTCCCGGCGACCAGTATGGCGACATCTTTGTCGACACCAATCTTTCCTTCGCCGTCTATCAGCGCTGGAAGGCCCTGGCCCGTCCCGCTCCCGGCCCCAACGGCCTCCGCCGCCCGCTGTGGATCCCTCGAGTCCACCGCCCCGAGGAGGCCGCTTTCTATATGAAGAAGGATTGAGCAAAGCATCGAGTGTGACAAAAAGCGCGAAAATCACCGGTATAGTGTATTTTCTAGACGGAAACGAGCCTCTGGCTTTCAATGCAAATTAAGGCTGGCCGCAGGAGTACACGCGGTAGACTCTTCGTGTGGTTGAAGCGGATCGCTGTGTCCGCTGCAGTCATTTTCGTGCTTGCCCTCGGTGCGGCGCTGCTCAACAACAACGTCTCGCTCCCTCGATCTTCCCGAGCGGAGTTCGTTGGAAATCTCGATCGCACGCTCGCGCTCAGCGTAGATTGGGCGATGCGGCAATATCAACCGACTGAGACGGGAATTGTCTCCACTCCCGAAGGCCGTTCTCTGATATCGAACTCCGCGACAGCCCACATGGTGGTGGACTGCGCCTCACTTTCCAGTGAGCCGCGAATTAAGGCACTTGGGTCCAGCTTTGTTGACGCCTGGAGGGCCCGAGCGGACGTCTCGGGCAAAATGGTTGATCCCGACATCGTGGCGAATACGCCGAGTGATCGGCAACTCCAAAATCTGCAAGAGTACCAACGCTGGATCCTGCACGGAGCCGCCCCGAACGACGTCCCCCTGTCACCCGGGGAGAGCGAAGACATGTTTTCTCCCGACAAGTATCGAACGGGGAAAGCGACGCACCAGTTGTTTGCTCTGTATTTTTACCGAAAATCCAAAGGCTCCACGCCTGAGTTGGATCGCTTGATGCAAAAAATCGAGCAGCGAATCGCGTGGGAGGCCACTTTCGACTTTCGCGTGACTGACCTCTACTTGCAGCGTATTGCATTTCTGCTGGCTGCGGGCAGGCCGGATCTCGTCCGGCCCCGATGGGTTGAAAGAGCTTTTGCGGCACAGCAGAGCGACGGGGGCTGGCAAAAAAGCTGGCACGGTTGGACTCGCCAGCCTTACCGCTTCACTTTTGGTGATGAGTCCTCGATCAGCCACTCGACCGCCCAGGGAATGTGGATCGCTTGCATGTTGAAGTACCGCTACCCGGAATGGATCGATAAGAACTATGAGTGAGCCTGCGAACGCCTGGAGCGCAAGAACCTGCTCTCAGTTACCGCAAACACCTTTGCCCTCATTTTCCGAATAGTCTCACCAGCGCCAGATGTGGAGCGAATCGAAAGAAGTCAAAAATTGTCCGCTAACTTGTCTCATCAACTACACGGACGGGCTAGCTTACAAGTGGTTACTTTTGTGCCTCATGCATTCGTGCCTCACCTCTTTGTGCTATTCCGCCGCGTTCTAGTCTGCCGCACACTTGATTGCTCGTGACCGCGGCTCAAATTGTATGGAATCGAAGCCCGGAGCGTAGGAAAAGCATCTATGTCTCGAGGCAGATTCATAACAGTTATGGTCGCAACAATGTTCTTGAGCACACTTTCGTTCGCAGGTACCTACGTAGCCTATGCGGTAGGATCGGCCAACTGCGACATAAAATTGGTTGGGTACCAGACAATCCAGGCGGCAGTTAATGCTGTGCCTTCGGGTTCCACTATTGAGGTGTGCCCCGGCGCATATCCTGAAGAGATTGTCATTTCAAAACCGTTGACGCTCACGGCATTCACGAGTTCTACATCGGAGGCATCAAACGCCGAGGTGTTGATCCAGATACCGGCGGGTGGTGCAACTGGGAACGTCTATGACGGCATTATCGGATCGGTTTACTATCAGATTTTGGTGTCGTCGACCGGACCCGTAAATATTACTGACATCGCGTTCGACGGGACTGGTAACAACATCCCGGATGGTTATGGTGACCTCGCGGCGATCTTCTACGAAGAATCTTCCGGTACAGTCAACGGTGTGTCCGTGGCAAACGAGGTAGATTTCGGGGGCGGGATGGGAATCATAGCGGCAGCAGATACTAGTCAGACGGTCACTGTCGAAAACTCTGATTTCCGATCCTTTGATGGTTTGGGGATATGGGGGAAAACCTATACATCCAGTTCCCTGACACTCAACCTGAAATCGAACACGATTAATGACACCGGAGGCAACGGCGTATACGGCGGAACCGATGGCGTACTACTTCTAGGCTCCGTCTCCGGCACCGTAGAAAGTAATCTGGTCAACGGCAGTGGGAACGGTTTCGGTATGTCGCTGAGTGGTTCCGCCGCAACCATAACGGCGAACACAATCATCGCCAGCACCGTCGATGGTCCGCCGAATACCGGGATCGAGGTGAACGGGGGCGCCAACACGGTTAAGGGCAACAGGATATTGTCTGGGCCCATCGGAGTCGGCATTGTGCTTACGGGTACGGCGACTGGCGGATCGGTCACAGGTAACACAATCACGGGTGGTTACGGCGGGTACGGAATCGACATGTGCGGTCAGGGCACTGCATCGGGATTTACGGTCACAGGCAATTCCATGGTGGATACACCCGGATTCGGGCTACGGAGGCCTGCAGCTGGTAATAAGACTGCTCCGAATACGTACTATGTGGACGGGGCGACTCCTGTAGTAGTGGGGTGCTGACGCCAAGGCACAACTTCTGCTATCAATCGTGGCTGTTGAAAAACTCCCGTTTCGCCCCAAACAGGCAAAATTGGGGGGATAGAAAATGTCTATCCGAACCCGAGAAGATCGTCTATAACGCGTCCTGACGCGATTTCATTTTCTCGATTTTCGCGAGATCGAGTCTTTCAACAGCCACAGTCAATTACACTCATAGCCCGAATTCGGCACGGGTTAAGTATCCGCGCCAAGCTCAAGAGGGTACGTCGGCGCCGCTCGTCCTGCCTTGACCCGTGCGCCGATGTAAAATAACAAGATGTCCCTGCAGGCAGGCAATCCTAACTTCGGCAAAAAGCGCACTCCGCCTCCCGACGAAACTTTCGAGGAAGCGAACTATCTCAAATCTCTCGGCGAGAAACAGAAAATCGTCAGCCTCAAACTCGCCGACGGAGAGGTGGTGCGCGGCTGGATCGAGTACTACGACAAGAATATGGTCCGCGTCACCCGCGAAGACGGCCCGAATCTTTTCATCTTCAAGCACGAAATCGTCTACATCGCCGAAGACGCCAAGAAAAAATAGCCTCGAATACCCAGCCGCGAAGCGGCGGAAGAGTATAGCCCACGGCGCAAGCCGTGGGTAGCCCAAGCACAAAGCGTCAAGCCCCAACGGGGCGAAAGAAACGCTTCCTCAACAAAATGATGAACCTTGATAGCGCCGCCCATCCCGCCAATCTTCTCTCCACCATGCAATCCATCGCCCTTGAAGCCGGCTCCCTGCTCATGGATCATTTCCGCCGCCACGTCAAAATCGAATACAAAGGCAGCGCCGACCTCGTCACCATCGCCGATCGCCAATCGGAAGCCCTCATCATCGGCCGTATCAAAAATCATTTCCCGACCCACGACATCATGGGAGAAGAAGGCACACGCATCGAAACCGGCAGCGACTACAAGTGGTACGTCGACCCGCTCGACGGCACCACCAACTTCGCCCACGGCTATCCCGTCTTCTGCGTCTCGCTCGCCGTCGAACATCGAGGCCAGCGCATTGCCGGAGCCGTCTACGATCCCACACGCGACGAAATGTTCACCGCAGAGAAGGGAAGCGGCGCTCACCTCAACGGCGAGCCGCTGCATATTTCAAAAACCGCGAATCTCGCCGAATGCCTTGTCGCCACCGGTTTTCCCAGCCAGAAACGCCACAAGAATCCCAACATTTATTTCTATCACCACCTCACACTGCGCTCGCATGGAGTCCGCCGCGCCGGTTCCGCCGCGCTCGACCTCTGCAACGTCGCCGGCGGACGCTTCGACGGCTTCTGGGAGTTCAATCTTAATCCCTGGGACACCGCTGCTGGAGTCCTGATCGTCGAAGAAGCCGGAGGCCGCGTCACCGATTTCTCCGGCGGCGAATTCCAAATCGCCAGCCGCGAAACGCTGGCCTCAAACGGTTTGGTCCACGACGCTCTCCTCAAAGAATTCCAGGACGTTTTCTCTGGCAAAGGTCTCGAAGACCTGCCCAATCCATCCGCCTGGGCCAAAGGTCACAATTCGTAGCCGCCCGATCTTAGATCACAAAGATCCAAGATCACAAACCGTAGTGCCTCGGAAGAGAACCACAGACCACAATTCAGCATCCTGGACAAAAGATCATAATTCGAAGCGCTACAATGGATCGCAGCTGGGGTCGGTTCCTCCGTGAATCTCCGTGTCCTCTGTGGTTTAGTTTTTGCGCCAAGCAATCCCCAGCCGCGAAGCGGCGTAAGATTCCAGCCCACAGCCCGCCCTGAGTTCGTCGAAGGGGCGTAAGCCGTGGGTAGCGTTCAATGAAAGATTCAGCCCCAACGGGGCGAAAGAAGATTCTGACGGCGAAGAACACTGTGTCCACCTCTCTCCTCAATCGCCAAGTAGAAAAGCGCGCCACTCACCTCCGCCTCCAAGGCCGGATCCTTTTCCTAACCGAAGATCCCGACCTAATCAAGCGCCAGCTCCAAGGCGAAGACCTTCCCTGGGATACCCACCATCCTGCCAACAATCCCAAGCTCCGCGACGACATCTCCACCGACGAAATCACCCCCGCCCACTTCTGTTTCTACTTCGATCAAACCCTGGGCGAGATCCCCTACGCCGGCCTCAAATGCGGAAACGTACAACCCATCGGCCGCAACGACGTTAAAAACGGACGCTTCGTCTGCTCCGTCAGCGGCAAGCGCCGCGGCAAAGGTTCCAGCCGCGAGCAATCTCCCTACGCTGAGATGTGCGCCGGAATTCAAGTCGTCATCGCCGAAAACATTGAGCGCATCTACCAGCAGAATTGCCAGAACCTCGGCTTGCTAACCTCAACGAACTTCGAACTGATCGGCCGCATTCGCGCCGGCGACGACATCCCGCTCAGCGAATTCACCGCAGGCGAAGACGACATCACCCGTCAGGTCATCGAATACGGCGGCCTTTTTCCCTTCAACGTCGCCCGCCTCCAGAAAAAAGTCTTCCTCCCGCCGATCATGACCAAGCAGCGCCCCATGACCCTAGCCGAAAAAATCTTCGCCAGCCACATGATCCAAGCCCGCGTGGGGGCGGGCGTTCCGCCCGTCCAAGCCGAGCGAAGCTCGGCAGCTACCGACGTGGGCGTCCCCGCCGTCCGCCCCGGCGACACCGGATTCACCCGCGTCGATCTCCGCTTCAGCCATGAATACGTTACGCCCATGGCCAGCATCTTCTACGAGCAAAACGTCGGCCGGGATGTCCCAGTCAACGACGCCAGTTCCATCCGCTTCTTCCGCGACCACCTCACCTTCCTCGACGAAGTCATCTCCGAAGAGAAAAAGAAAATCGGCCTTCTCGACCTCGCCACCCAGCTCAAGCTCAAGCAAGCCGACTTCGCCCGCCAGCAGGGAATCAAGCTCCACGGCGAACTCTCCGACCGCAAGGGTTCGGAAGGCATCTGCCACAGCGTCATGCTCGAAACCTACGCGCTCCCCGGCCAAGTCAACGTTGGGTCCGACTCGCACACCCCCCACGTCGGCGCCATCGGATGCATCGCCTTCGGCATCGGCACCACCGATCTCTTCAATTCCTGGATCACCAAAGATATCCGCGTCAAAATTCCCGAGTCCGTCAAGATCGTCATCAAAGGCCGTCGCCGTCCCAACGTCACCGCCAAAGATTTCATCCTGAGAATTCTGTCGTTAGATTACGTCCGCAGCGGCCAGGCCCTCGCCAAGGTGATGGAATATGCAGGCGACGCCGTAGAAGCCCTAGGCGTAGACGAGCGCGCCACCATGACCAACATGGCCGCCGAAATCGGAGGCTTCACCGGCATCGTCGCCCCCGACGAAAAAGTCGTCGAGTTCCTGATAAATCGTGTGGCGCGGACACTCCTGTCCGCGCAGGTCGGCGAAGCCGACCGCCTGAGAAACGAATTCCGCAATCTAATCGTCCCTCTTCACAGCGATCCCGACGCCCACTACTCCCACATCATCGAACTCGACGCCGCCGAAATCCTCCCCATGGTCGCCACTCCCGGAGACCCCGGCAACGGCCAGTTCATTCGCGATCTCCCCACTCCCGTCCCCATCGAAATCGCCTACGGAGGCACCTGCACCGCCGGCAAGAACGAAGACATGGATATGTACGCCGCCGTCCTCGCCGACGCGCTCAAACAAGGCCGCAGAGTTTCCGAAGGTGTCGAGTTCTACATCCAGTTCGGATCGCAGGAGACCCGCGAATACTCCCGCCGCAAAGGCTACATCGAAATTTTCGAGCAGGCCGGCGCCCGCCTGATTGAGCCCAGTTGCGGAGCCTGCATCAACGCCGGACCCGGCGTTTCCACTCGCCCCGACCAGGTGGTAATCAGCGCCCAAAACCGCAACTTCCCCGGACGCTCCGGCCCCGGTCAAATGTACCTGGCGTCGCCGCTGACGGTGGCGGCTAGCGCAGTGGCGGGATACATCGTCGAGTATGAGCCGAGCGAGAGTCGCGAGCTGATCCCAGCCTGATCTGCCAGGTATGATCCCGGTTTGTACCCCTGGGGTAACCCCCCCTCTATCCCCTTTTTACCTTGGTATATTAGAATCAGCCAGTTAGAGTAAGTTGGACGCCAAAATATTCAAACAATGTGAGTTAGACTTATTTCGTGTAAGTCCTTTTATGACTTGCGCTTAGATCTGATTTTGGCCATTTTTCTGCTTTTTGCTCCCCAAAATATTCCGGAATGAGGGGTTAGAGGCAAACTATTGAGCGCGTGAGGGTTAGGTGGGAAAAATTCACCGACTTTGTGGCATTCTCCGCAAAATATTCAGGAATAAAGGCTTATATGTAAAGTATTCCAGAATAAGGAGTTATACCTGCGTTTTTTTCGCTTCGGGGAGCTGTCCGACTCGATGGCCTGCGCCCCCATGGTCGGGTATCACGTACCCCCAAATCTCTTCCTTTTTCATCTCTTCCTTTTTCAAAGAACCGATCACGCTGAGCGCTTTGTGCGGTCTGCTTTTTATGGTTGGACTTTTCGGCGGCTAAGTCAAGGAGTTCTTGCTGGGAATGTCCCGGCTGTCTGTGTGTACGTACCGTGTTGTACGGAGATGGCGGGGATTTGTAGTGTACGGTTTTAGAATGAAGCGCTTATCGCGAGGTCTCCGTAAGTGAAGGAGTTACAAGTTACTTCGCTTTCCGTGGAATAGGGGGTTCCTACAGCTGGTCTTTGTGAAGTTGACAGGGCGTGCTATGGGAATTGAGATCTCGAGAGAGGGCGCGAAGCGGTATGGGACCTCCGGATGAGCGGCGAGAAGGACGCTGGGGACGTCCCCCTCCCGTTCTGTCACGGGGCGATGCGCTTATCCTTCATCAACTGCGAGTACCGCTCATCGTATAGTTCCTTGATCTCGAACACCGGCATCAGAGCATTCCACACCGCATGAATACGTTCGTTGATTCGTGCGCCATTATCGTCGAAACGGAAATGCCCCTGTAGCTCCGTGACGATGCAGAGCAACACACCGGCTGCTCTCGCAATGTGCAGATCGACAGCGACGTAAGGCGGCGCCCCAATGACTTTGGGGGCTTCCCGCTTTACTTTTTGTGCCATCACCTCCGCCAATTGCTCAAGCGGCCTTTGAAAAGTGGATGCGCCAAGGTGAATGCCATCGTTGATGTCGCTCATATCGCAATTGTCGCTCCGAACGCCCTCTGATGCGATAGGCGAAGTAGGCTCCCCACCGGCCGATGAGAGCCAACATGGTTCGACGATTCGGTTCGACGATTCCGCCGACACGCGGGAAAAATTCCTGCTACAATTTTTCCCAGAATTCTGTTACCTTCCCGTGTTCTAGGAGCACTGACAAAATGGCCTACGTGATTGCCGAGCCCTGTATCGGTACGAAAGACACCGCTTGCGTGGACGCTTGTCCGGTGGATTGCATTCACCCCAAGAAAGACTCCGACAAGTACGCAACCGAAGAGATGCTATATATCGATCCGGTCGAATGCATCGACTGCGGAGCCTGCGTTCCGGTCTGCCCCGTCTCGGCGATCTTCGCCCTCGACGACCTTCCCGAAAAGTGGAAAGAGTACACCGAACGCAACGCGAAGTATTTTGGACGGTAATGCAGCCATCAGCCGTCA
>Ga0116121_1000067_pt1 | contig 53518 bp, 31 predicted proteins | sample June2015DPH_13_1_FD_89725 | JGI IMG/M metagenome (GOLD analysis project Ga0116121, IMG submission 89725) | Peatland microbial communities from SPRUCE experiment site at the Marcell Experimental Forest, Minnesota, USA - June2015DPH_13_10 | ecosystem: Environmental > Terrestrial > Soil > Wetlands...
CGCGGGAACCAGGTCTCCACCTTGACGCCGTTTTCCTCAGCGGTTGTAATTTTGACTGGGCTGCCCACCACGCTGAAGGCCTGCTCTTCGGTCATGCCCGCAATCACCTTGCGCTCGCCGATGGCCTTCCGCACCTCGTCGGGCCACTCCGGGTGCTCGTCTTGCAGTGGAACTTTGGAGAAGGTCCGGTTGAAAGCCTTGGTAAAGTCATCCAGGTTTTGGATGTGGATGAAGTCGATCAGCATCTCGTAGTCGTTGGGCGAGACTCCTTCCATCCACACCTGGACGGTGTCGCCTTCGAACAAGAGCTTTCCGTAGCGCACGGCGTCGTTGGGAGAGAATCCCCAATAGACGCTGTCTCTCTTGTGCTTCGCGGGGAGGGCAAGCTTCCGCTCTGCGGTATACCCTGCCGGCGAGACCTCAAGCAGAGATTCCACGTGGTGGATGGCCCTGGCAATCCCCCATCGTCCTCTGCCGTACCTGCAAGGAACGTCGAGCCGCAGATACAGCGTGCCTGCGATCATGCTCTTGGCGCTATCGCGGTCTTGCTTGGATAACTCCGCCCTAACTGCCAGGGGCGCAAGGAGAACAGTCAATAGCGCCGCGCCTGTGCTCAATCGCAATCTCATACCAGGAAGCTCCTTAAGACGAGACATCGCGCGCGCCTCCCGCCACTTGGCCATCGGTTCTGCGCGGGAGCACACGCATTCCGCCAATCCCACCGAAGTTCTGGCTTGGGCAGCCTATACGCTACTGTTTGGTCAGGTGCATGGACCTGCCCTTCGTCTTCTCACTCATGAATCCCTTGGAGTAAGAACCGTTGAGGCTATTTTCGCCTTCGGACGTCAACTCGGCGGTATACGTGACATTGCCTTTATGGGAGAAGAGCAAGAAGACTTGCTTGCCGCTAACGACACCACTGATGTCCCAGCCATCACCCGTTCCGGTCACGTCTCTGCTGCCCTGAGCTTGATTCAGGACAATCTTGCCCCATTCCTTTGCATGCCAGTCGCCGTTGACGCTGATTGCGGCGGCCTCGCTATGGGCATCGAGCCATGCTTTGCCCTTCGTTTCGAGATTTCGGGCACTCAGGCCAACAGCAAGTGTAAGAACCATACCAACAGGCAATAACAGGAAAAGACACCTTTTCATCTTCGACTCCTTGTTTGACATTCGTTCTTAAAATTAGTTCTTGGACTTTTCTTTGCTAAATGCGTTGGCCAACCACCCTCAAAACAGCGTGCAAACGCGGCTGACCGCTGGCATGTGGGCAGACGTACCCTCTGGTCGCCCCTGGGAATTGTGTAATAAACTGCGGGAGTATTTTATCACTCTAGCTGCAATCCGCCCGTAAGTAGATGAATGCGATTTGGAGTTGGGGGATTGGATGGCAGTTGGATGCTTGCGCCGGCCTGGAAGTTGGGGTATAGCGCGAGTCCCGGTGGGTGGGCGCCGCGGCAGGATTGCATTCTTCTCAATTAGGCGGATAGCCACAGTTCCATTTGCTTTGGGGACAGGCGCTGGGGCGCATATCTTCGGAGGAAAGACTTAGGAAAAAAGAAGTATAATTCGCATCCGCTCAGATCTTTCCGGGTTTTCGAGAGGCACAGTCCTTTCGGCAACCTACTCCGCGCTGCACTCTTGGTGCACTATGCAGTGCAACTGAGAATATGTGGGCGCCAAATGAGAGTGCGCTAACGCAAACAAAATACGAGAAAATCGGTGAGTGCGAATAGGACAGGGAGCACCGAGGTTCTTCTAACAACACTACATGGCCGAGCCGTTCACGGTCCGATCTTTGAATTAGAGTAAGCGTTTGCTCACCGTTGCGACTGGAGATTTCCGACGTGCATTGGAAAGCCAAGAATCCAATCCTAATGCTTTTTGCATTGCTATTCACAACTCTCTGTGTTGCCCAAACCCAGCCAGTTCATGCGACCATCAACGCGTCCAAAACCAGCGCTCCGATTTCGAAATACATCTATGGGCAGTTCCTTGAGCATATTGGCGGAATCGTGAACAACAACATTTGGGCCGAGATGTTGGACGACCGCAAGTTTTATTTCCCGATCAACTCGCACCCGCCCGCCGAACCATCCGGACCGGCCTGGAGACGCACTGCGTTGCGCCATTGGATACCGATCGGCGCGGATGAATTCGTGACGATGGACAAGGTTCGTCCTTATGTCGGAGAGCACACGCCGCTCGTGAAACTGAGTTCCAGCGAGGAGCACGGAATTCAGCAAGCCGGATTGGCAGTGCGAAAGGGCAAATCGTACAGGGGGCGTGTTGTCCTGGCAGGTGCAACTGGCACAACGGTGAAGGTGAGTCTGATCTGGGGCAATGCCGCGACCGACCGCCAGACGGTTGTCATTAGCAGAATCGGATCTGAATATCGCAAGTTCCCGTTAATATTCCAGGCGCAAGCTGATAGCGACGATGCCCGGCTCGAGATTGTCGGAAGCGGCACCGGCTCTTTTCACGTCGGAGCAGTCTCGTTAATGCCAGCCGACAACGTCCAAGGCTTTCGCGCGGAAGTCATCGCCGCGCTGAAGCAACTGCATTCCGGCGTGTATCGCTGGCCCGGGGGCAACTTTGTTTCCGGACACGAGTGGCGCGATGCGATTGGCGATCCGGACAAGCGTCCGCCGATCATGGATCCGGGCTGGCACGCGGTTCAGCCCAACGACGTCGGCACGGATGAGTTCATGACGCTTTGCCGTCTACTGGATGTCGAACCTTACGTGACCGTCAATGGCGGCTTTGGCGACGAATGGTCCGCGGCTCAACTGGTCGAATACACAAATGGTGCGGTTACCACTCCCATGGGGAAGTTGCGTGCTGCGAATGGTCATTCGGAGCCGTACCATATCAAGCTTTGGGGCGTTGGAAACGAACCTTGGGGCGAGTGGCAACTCGGCTTCATGCCCGTCGCACAATGGGAACTCAAGCACAACATGTTCGCGAAGGCGATGCGAAAGGTAGATCCCTCCATCACGCTAATTGCCGCCGGTGCAATGCCGGACGCAATGACCGGCTCCAGGCAGGCGAAGCGCCTTAACGGCCAAATCGTCCCGGACTACCTCTCCCCGGGAGACTGGAGCGGTAACTTGTTAGCGCATTGTCTCGACAATATGGATATGCTCAGCGAGCATTTCTATTCCACCAGCGGAAAGCGAACCGACCTTCAGACGGGCGAGAAAGTCGATGTCGGTCCGCAGAGCCTGATCGAGTGGGAGCGGGCGCCAGCGACCCAGGTCCGGTCGAAATACGAGCACTATCAGGAGTACCTGAAGCGCATCCCCGAACTCAAAGCGAAGCCGGTGCCGATCAGCCTCGACGAGTGGGCGTATATCGGCGCTCCGCCGAATTCTTACAAAGTGGTTCCCGCTTACGCCTGGGCTTTCCACGAAATGTTTCGCCATTCTGATCTTTATCAGCTAGGCGCGTTCACCTTCGCGACAGCGATGATCAGCGAAGACCGCACCGATGCGGTTCTGAATCCGACCGGTCTTCTATTCAAGATGTATCGCGACCATTTCGGCACGATTCCGTTGCAGGTCTCTGGAGATTCGCCGCAGCCCAAGCCGATCTATCCCGCCGGCGGCGACCAGCCTGCGGTCAATCCGGGCAGCGATACATATCCTCTGGATGTGAATGCTGCTTTTAGTGACGACCGCAGAACGCTCACGTTCGCGGTGCTGAATCCGTCGGATTCCGAGCAGCAGTTGCAACTCGCTATCGACGGCGTGAAGCTCGCAAGCCAGGGGCACATTTGGCGGATGGCTCCATCGAGCGTTGACGCAACCATCACCGTCGGACAAAAGCCAGGAGTTGAGGTGCAGGAGCAAGAACTCACGTCGATGCCCAATGCGATTGCCGTGCCCCCATTTAGCGTGAATATCTATTCGTTTGCGGTGCAGTAGTTCTCTAGCGCGGGAACAGAATCTGTTGTCTCCAAGGAGATCGTCATGAAAACCGTTAGCCGCCGTGAGTTCGTCGCGACCGCCGCTGCCGTCGGCGCAGGTGCGATGCTTCGTGTGCCCGCCTTTGGCGCCAATTCCGCTGCCACATCCAAAGCCGTGGACCACGAGGTCGTTGTGCCGCTAGCGGGGCCGTTCCCTTTGAAGGATGTAAGACTCCTACCGGGAGCATTCAGCGCGGCGGCAGAAGTCAATCGGAAATACCTCAAGACTCTCCCTCCCGACCGCCTGCTTCATACGTTTCGCCTGACTGCTGGTCTGCCATCTTCGGCGAAGCCGTTTGGTGATTGGGAAAAACCCGATTGCGAACTGCGCGGACACTTTGCCGGCGGGCATTACCTTTCGGCTTGCGCGCTGGCGTTCGCCAGTTCGGGAGACGAAGAACTCAAGCGTAACGGCGATCTCATGGTTGCCGAACTGGCCAAGTGCCAGGCGCAACACAAAAACGGCTACCTCAGCGCGTTTCCTCAGGAGTTATTCGACCGCCTGCGCGATGGAGTGAACGTCTGGGCTCCTTTCTACACCATCCACAAAGTGATGGCCGGGCATCTCGACATGTACACGCTGGCAGGCAACGAACAGGCTCTCGACACAGTCCAGACGATGGCGCGCTGGGTGCGGAGTTGGTCCGACCCGTTGAGCGAACAACAAATCCAGCGCGTGCTCCTGGTTGAGTACGGGGGCATGGGCGAAGTGCTCGGCAATCTCTACGGGGTGACAGGAAAGCGCGAGTACCTGGATCTGGCACAACGTTTCGATAAGAAGGGCTTCTTTGATCCGCTTGCGGCGCACCGCGACGAACTCAAAGGCCTGCACGTGAACACGCACGTTCCACAGGTGATCGCTGCTGCACGGTTGTTTGAACTCACCGGGGACAAGCACTATTGGAATATCGCCGACTACTTCTGGAACGAAGTTACGAGCGAACGCTCGTACTGCACGGGTGGCACCAGCAATTTCGAGGTTTGGAAGTCGGAGCCTGGTGTGCTCTCGACCGAACTTAGCATGGACACGGCTGAAGATTGCTGTGTGTACAACATGATGAAATTGACGCGGCATCTGTTCGCCTGGTCGCCGCAAGCCAGCTACATGGACTACTACGAGCGGGTACTGCTCAACCACCGCATGGGAACCATTGACCCCGAAACTGGCACAACCGTCTACTACCTGCCGCACGGGAATGGTTACTCCAAAATCTATGCCAAGCCCTTCGACTCCTTCTGGTGCTGCAACGGTACGGCCGCGGAGGAGTTCGCCAAGCTCACGGACACGATCTATTTCCATGACGACAGTTCGATCTTCGTCAACCTCTACATCGCCTCCGAGTTGAACTGGGCAGAGAAAGGCATTCGCGTCGTCCAACAAACTTCTTTCCCAGAAGAGCAAGGGACGACTCTGCTTGTGTCGGCGGCAAAGCCAGCTGATGTTGACCTGAAGTTGCGCATTCCGTACTGGGCGAAAAGCGGCAGCGTGAAGGTGAACGGGCGTGTGGTGCCGGCTTTTGCTGATCCCGGAAGCTACCTCGTTCTGCCTGGACCATGGAAGAATGGCGACCGCATCGAACTGAGTCTTCCCATGCACTTGCACGCGGCGCCCATGCCCGACAAGGAAAGTCTTCAAGCGGCGATGTACGGGCCGCTGGTATTGGCCGCACGCTTCGAAGAAGAACCACGCGAGAAGTGGTACCGTCACTTCACTTCGGAAGAGAAGCAGGAGCCCTTGCCCACCCTCCAGTTCAAGGGCAAACCCAGCGACCCGGCGAGCTGGCTGGAACCCGCGAGCGGAAAACTCACGTTCCGCGCAGCGTCACAAAATCAAGCCGTGGTGTTTATACCATTGTCGGGCATCGTGCATGAACGGTACTCCGTATACCACGAGATTCATGAGAGTAATTCCTGAGGGAGCGAACTTCCCCATTAAGTAATTCTTTGGGCCGCATTATTGGAGAACATATGAAGGCACCCAACTCACGACTTCTGATTTCGATTGTCATATCCCTAGCCGTCAGCGGCTTACACGCCCAAAACGACGTGCAACCTTCATATTTGAACCGGACCTTGTCGCCACAGCAGCGCGCAGCGGCGTCCATTCCATCGCTTACGCTAAAAACGTCTTCCTCACCTTCTCATCTTGCAGAAAACCTATAGATGGTGATCGTGTGATACCGTTGGCCAAGCTTTAATTCGGCGGTTGGAAAGTCTCGGTGATTCGGAGAGTCTGGGAAGTGTTGGGTCTCGAGACACAGCCCCGCATGTCGCTGATACGCTTTTCCGCCTTTGCCGCTGATCGAACCGTCCAGAAAGTTGCCACTGTAGAACTGAATCCCAGGTTGGTCGGTGAGGACCTTCAGGACGCGCCCGCTGCCCGGATCGTAGACTTCGGCAGCTTCTTCCACCTGTGTGTCCTTCTTGTCTAAGACAAAGTTATGGTCATAGCCATGGCCTAAGCGGAGTTGCTCGTCATCCGCCTGGATCCTAGCGCCGATAGCGGTGGGTTTGCGGAAATCAAATGCGGTGGAATCGACCGTTCTCAGTTCGCCGGTGGGAATCAGGCCTGCATCAACCGGAGTGAAACGAGAAGCGCGAAGGGTGAGTTGTTGTCCCAGCACGTCTCCTTGGCCACCCAGATTAAAGTAAGAATGATTCGTGAGGTTGACGACCGTGTCCTCGTCGGTGGTCGCCGAGTACTCGATTTTGAGATCCCCCTCGCTCAACGTGTACCGCACCGTGGCAGCAAGGGTTCCCGGAAATCCCGCATCGCCGTCCTTGCTCAAGTAAGAAAATTCAACACCGTCGGGAACCTCCTTGGCCTTCCACACCACGTTGTTAAAACCGTGTGGCCCGCCATGCAGAGTGTTCTCTCCATTGTTTCGGGGCAGAGAATATTTCTTGCCATGCAGAGTAAAACTGCCATGTGCGATTCGATTGGCATAGCGCCCAATGATTGCTCCGAAAAATGAGCTGCCTTTGGGATCGTTATTGTTGGCGACATAGCCTTCAAGATGGTCAAACCCAAGAACCACGTCTGCCGATTTCCCGCCCTTATCGGGAGCCTTCAGGGAGACCACAATTCCGCCGTACGTCATGATGCGGGCTTCGTACGGGCCGTCGGTAAGCGTATAGATCTCGACGGCAGTTCCGTCGGGCATCTTTCCAAATGGCTGGGCCATCACGGTGGTTTTCGCCTCCATCAACATGCAAAATGTTGCAATCCATGTTCCGAGCAGGGCCAACTTCATCAATAACTGTTGAATCGACATTAGATGTGGCTCTCCGTTTCTAGGGCGCGACCTGATTCCTCGCGGATTGGGCTACCGCGATTAAAGTCGGCAGGATTTCTGCTAAGTCACTCGAACTTCCCTGGCCCAGAGCGAAATACAAATTGCTAAACAGGGGGTAGAGTTTGCTATAGGTCTGCAGCGCCGACTTGTCGGGAGTGAATGTCCGGTGCGGCGGGCAAATTCTGGTCTGAGCCTCTTCCACCGTCTTGAACGTACCGGCCGCCAGAAACGCGAAGATCGCAGATCCGAGGCTGACCACGCTCTTGCTGGGAACCAGCACCGGACAGCCAAGCACATTTGCGTAGACCTGGTTCAGGACATCATTCTTCTGTGGAATCCCTCCCGTATTGATCACGCGCCGAATATGCACGCCATGTTTAGACATGCGATCAAGAACGACCCGGGTATGGAATGCCGTTCCTTCGATTGCCGCAAACAGTTCGTCTTGGGATGTGCTTTGCAGGTTCCAGCCGAGCGTCACCCCGCGCAGGTTGGGGTTGACCAGCACCGTGCGATCGCCGTTGTCCCAGGTCATGCGGAGCAGGCCGGTTTGGCCGGCCCGATACTTCTCCAGGCCCTTGCTGAGCGTTTGAACGTCCGTCCCGGCGCGACGAGCAATGGCATCGAAGATGTCGCCCACTGCTGAGAGACCAGCTTCGATCCCGGTCCGCTGGGGATGAACACTCCCATACACGATGCCGCAAACGCCCGGCACCAGATTTACCGCTGGTGTAATCCCGATGATGCACGTTGACGTGCCCACGACATTCACCACGTCGTCGGTGCGGCAGCCTGCCCCGATGGCGTCCCAGTGCGCGTCAAAGGCGCCGACGGGAATCGGAATCCCCGGCATCAGTCCTAACTTGTCAGCCCAGTAGGCAGAGAGAGTCCCGGCGATTTGATCCGACGGTGCATAGTAACCATCCAGTTTGTCGCGAACGCCACGGAGCAACGGGTCCACCTTGATCAGGAAGCTCTCCGGTGGAAGGCCGCCGAGTTTCGGGTTCCACATCCACTTGTGCCCCATCGCACACACACTGCGCTTGATCTTCCTGGGATCGGTGATGCCACAGAGCGTGGCTGTCACCATGTCGCAGTGTTCGAGGGCAGTTACAAATTCCGGTTGCCGATCAGGATTGTGCCTGAGCCAGTGCAGAAGCTTCGAAAAGCCCCATTCCGAAGAGTACACACCCCCGCACCAGTCGATAGCGGCGAGACCGTCCCGGTGTGCCGCCGCAGTGATCTCAGCCGCCTCACCCTTGGCGCGATGGTCACACCACAGGTAGTACTCCCCGAGAGGCTGAAGGTCTTTTCCGACGGGAAGGACGGAGGACCCCGTGGTATCTAAGGCAATTGCTTTAACGAGCCCCCCAGCGATGCCGGCCTTCTTCAGAACTTCACGCGTCGCCTCAACCAGGGCGCGCATGTGGTCATCGTGGGATTGAGTGGCATACTCCGGGTCTTCCCGCTTCCGGTGCAGCGGATATTCGGCGATGGCAGATTCCAGGAGGCCGCGCTCGCTATCAACGAGCGAAACGCGAACGCTCAGGGTTCCAAAGTCCACTCCTGCCACAATCGCCATCAGCACGCTCCGTTTGCGCAACCGTGCCAGTACATATCCCAGCCCATGTAGCGGGTGGCAGCCTCGTGGACAGAAGAAGCAACCGACGAGAAATTGGTGGCCACGTGATGTTCGAAACCGTTCTCGCAAATGTAGTGCAGCAGTTTTTGCATCTGCGAAATCTCGACCACGCCCGCGCCGCCGAAAGTATTTAGTGGATCATCGGTGAACCGTCCTTCCCCGACATAACCGCGCATTTTCCCAGAAGTATCGTCGGTGGAAAAGCGGGCGAAGCTCATTTTTCCCGGCTTGATTAATCCCACGCAGGTTCCAAACGTGTTTTCCTTGCCCACCGTGCCAGCAATAATTTCTTGAAAATCCATCTTCACCGAACGGAAAAAATGTTTGGGCAAGTTCGAGCAATGGAAGCAGACCGCTTTATTCGGGTCAGAACCATAATTGTTGTTCCAGTCGAGGAGAGCGGAGGGCGTTCCGGATGCCAGGCGTAACGCGTGCATTCCCAGGACTCCGCAGATGTCAACCTCGCACGCGCTCGACAACAGATCATTACTCATCATGCTCATGACGGTGCAGGGAACGACACCGAGGTTTTCTTCGATTGACGTCCAGCACTGCACGGCGCTGATTGCGACTTCGGTCGCCGCCATCCATTGCTCAATGACGGCTCCGAGCTTGGCCATTTTCAATAGCGCGGCTTCGGGAACGCTCCGGGCGTCTGCGTAGCCTTTAATCGCGGCCAGTTTAGCTTGCGCATGCTCGTCGTGGTCCTTCATGCGACCGATGCGGCCGAGCACTTCGGAGAGGTCGAGCGTTTCAACGGAGATGCCTTGCGACTCCAGAATCTTCTCGCTATAGCGCACGGTGTTGAAGGCTGCTGGCCGCGCGCCAATCGCGCCCACCCGCAGGTTCCGAAAGCCCTTCACAACCCGGCAGACGGCGGCAAACCAGTCCAGGTCGCGACCGAACTCTGGTGAATCCGTTCTTTCCGTGTGCAGTGTCGTTAACGAGTATGGGATCCCGTACTGCCGAAGATTGTTGCAGGCCGACATCTTTCCGCAAAAGCTGTCCCGGCGAGACGCGATCGTCATTTGCGACGGATCGTCTGGCGTCGCCTGGATCAATACCGGGACGCGGAGATCAGCGAGGCGCAAGGCATCGGCAATCGCACGCTCCTCGCCGAAGTTGGGAAGCGCTACGATAACGCCATCAATGCGCGTGCGGTTGCGGGCGAACAGTTCCGCGCAACGCCGGGATTCCTCGCGCGTCTCGACGGCACCGTACTTGCTGGCACTCGGGTCGAGGGCGACAGCTTCCATGCCCGCCTTCTCGATGGCGCGCAAAATCTCTTCCCGTCCGGTCTTTGCCAGGTGATCGGGGAAGAAACCACGATTGCCCACTATGATTCCAAACGTCATTTCTTGCCGATTTAATGACATAAGAACACCTGCTTGTGATTCAATTCCCGTTCGGCCTAAAGCGCACACAGTAAAGAATGCCGCAGACCAATAACAACGCTCCCCACCACACATTGGCATGTAATTGGAATAACACCACGCCAGGATTCGCCGGAGGATTGATCCATTGATAGATACCCGCTCCCAGAATCAGCAGACCGTTGACGAGAAGCGATATGCCAATAAAAAACCAGATCGAAATCATGCTTGCGGTCTCCATCTACCAGAAAATAATGTTCAACGCAATAAATACGATCGTTATCACGGCCGCCCAGAAGAGAGGCTTTCTGTACAGAGGCACATCCCCAACGGACGGCAGTTCGGTCAGGCCATACACTAGGCCCGTGAGTGCGCTATCGGGCATTGGCTTGGTCGCGAGGCTGACAGCCACGGTTACGGCAACACAAACGGTGAAGGACCAGAGCGCCTGATACATATCCTGAGCCAGGCCCTTGGCGTGGGGCGAGAAGGCTACATAACGCAGTGCCGACGGATCAACCTTGACCCACGTCCACATACCAATCGAACAGAGCGTTCCACAGAGCAAACCTGAGAACCCTCCCGGTCCGCTGGCGCGTTTCCAGAGCATGCCAAGTACGACAGTGCCAAACAGCGGAGCGATGAAAAAGCTGAACAACGCCTGCACATAGTCCATAATGCTGGCAAACTGCATGACCAGATAAGCCGTTCCAACACTGATAAGTACGCCGATCACAGTCGTCCACCGACCCATATTGACGTAATGATGATCAGTCCCCTTGCTATTGATCAGCGGACGATAGATGTCATAAGTCCAGACAGTCGTGAAGGCACTCACGTTGCCTGCCATTCCGGACATGAAGCCCGCAATCAACGCCGTGACTCCTAAGCCGAGCAATCCGGGACCGCAATAGCGCGCCAGCATCAGCGGGAGTACGTCGTTGTAGCTGTGGCCCCCGGAGACTGCCGCCATGGACTCGGGGACCAGTTTCTCCGGCAGCAAGCCCAACCCCAGCAGGCCAGGCAGAATCACGATGAACGGCACCATCATCTTGAACGCGGCCCCGATGATCGGAGCGATCTCGGCGCTGCGGATGTCTTTCGCCGCCAGAATTCGCTGCACTACAAGAAAGTCTGTGGTCCAATACCCCATCGAGATGATTGCGCCCAGACCGAAAACGATTCCTGTCCAGTGAATCCCCATCGGATTTGCGGTAAATGAACCCAAGCCCGACCACAAATGCACGTACTGCGTGGAAGCTCTTTGCGCAATGAGCAGCTTCAGATTATTCCAGCCGCCGGCTTCGTACAACCCGAGAATCGGGATGAGCAAAGCTCCCGCCCAGATCAAGAAGAACTGCAACACCTCATTGAAGATCGCGGAACGGAGGCCACCGAGAGTGACATAGATGGCGACGGTGAGGGACGAGACCCAGATGCTGAAATTGATGTCCCATCCAAGGACGATCTGCATGACCTTGGCCATGGCAAACATGTTGACGCCGCTCATCAACACGGTCATGAATGCAAATGAGATTGCAGACAAGGCGCGGCTCGGCTCTCCGAAGCGAAGCTTCAGGTATCCCGGGACCGAATGCGTCTTCGAGATGTAGTAGAACGGCATCATCACCAGTGCCAGAAACAACATCGCCGGAATAGCGCCGATCCAGTACCAATGGGTTGCCAGAATGCCGTACTGGTAGGCCGAACCAGCCCATCCCATTAATTCGAGCGCGCCCAGATTTGCCGAGAGAAAGCTCAATCCGGCGACCCATGCGGTCATTTCGCGCCCGGCCATGAAGAAATCCTCCCCGGTTTTGGCGCGGCCCTTGAGGTACCAGCCGATGGAGAGAACTAGCGCGAAGTAGAAAACGACGATCGCGACATCAACCGGGCCGAGGTGAACGAGCCGTGTAACAACAAAAGACGCCGCGGGAGGCATCATGATTTGTCCTTGGATTGTCCGTAATATGCGTTCTTGCCGTGCTTGCGAAGATAATGCTTGTTTTGAAGCGTCGCTCTCGCGGGTCTTGCCTTCGGATTAATGGCGATGGTGAAATAGGCCATCCGCGCCAGACTCTCGAGTATGACGGCGTTGTGAGCTGCGTCCTGGGCGTCTTTGCCCCACGCGAAAGGCCCATGATTGGCTACAAGAATCCCGGGAATCGAAGTTGCACCGTTCTGCTCGATCGCGCGCACGATGGCATGCCCGGTATTTTCCTCATACTTTCCGTTGATCTCGTCATCGCTGAGATCCGAGGTTACGGGAACCGAGCCGCGGAGATAGTCCGCGTGGGTCGTGCCGAAGCAGGGAATGGGCTTGCGCGCCTGTGCCCATGCCGTCGCATATTCGGAGTGCGTGTGGGCTACTCCGCCGATCTCTTCAAAGCGGTTGTACAGGACGAGATGCGTCGGGAGATCAGAGGATGGTCTTAATTTGCCTTCGACGACTTCGCCGGCCAGATTCGTTACCACCAGATCGCTCGCCTTCATCTTCTCGTAGGGAACGCCGCTGGGCTTGATGACTACCAGACCATCCTCCCGCGAGATCCCACTGGCATTGCCAAACGTATAAAGGGCTAGCCCCCTTCTGACGAGCTCAAGGTTGGCTTCCATCACCTCTTCTCTTAAACGGTGCAACCCAGTTCGCGTCAAACTGATCCTCACTTCTCGTATTCAATTCGGTAATCGTCGCTTCAGAGGCTGATCAAGAAATCCACCTTTATCGTGGAGTTTTCTGCATATCCGCAAAAGAACTGCGGCGACGACGCGACGGCGAACAGGCCCAGAAGCAGGAAGAGGAAAACGAAGGTGCGGACTGCAAAACGACTGGGCGTGTGCCGCGGACGAAAATCGGTCATCGTGGATTAGGCAATTTCAATTGCCACCTCTGGAAACAGCTTTGGGGCCAAACCAGTACTGGATCAGCCCGGTTTTAAGCGTAAACGTTTACGGTATCTAGATACAGACGATCGAGAGCCGTGTCAAGAAGAAAGTTCACTTTCGAGACCAAGTAACTCTTCGGTGGCGGCTGTGAACTCTGCTGGCTTTGCCATCCCGTCTTAACGGCACAGAGCATCAAGCAGCGGTGCGAGGGAGACGCGCGCCGGCAAAGAAAGTCCGCGTTCTGCCATTGCGGCCTCGAGCATGTCCGGAGCCGGCGGCAGATGAGGATCAACGCTATTGCGGTAGAACTCATCGACCTCCGCCTCGGCAAGCGTAACGAATTGGAACCCTCGGTCACGGTAAAGTTGCAGCAGTCGGGGCAACATCTCGGCGTCAAATCCGCCGATGTGGAGCAAAAGCACATAGGGAATGTCGCGGCCATAAAGCGTGTGCGAAAGTCCCCGATAGTAGGTAATGCTTTCGTCCGCAGCCGAGAGGAACGACTCCTCCATCGCCGTGATGGCTTTCGCGTCGTTCTTCTCTTTGCAGCGGGCGTACGGCTCGGTCCAGAGATAGTCGTTGAAACTCATGGTAACCGTCGCTATCTTGTAGCCGCGCTGGCTGAGAAAAGACCGAACCCCGGCTCTCTTGGCCGGCGTGTCACCTTCGGCGAGAAAAGGAAAACGAAACCAGTGCCAGTCCTCCTTCTTCATGAGTTGAGCAAGCAGGGCCTCGTTTTGAATGACATCGGATTGAAATTCGTCGAGCGAATGGCTGTTTAGGTTCATGTGTGACCAGGAATGATTTCCCAGGGGCTGGGCCGCCGCCCGCCAAGCCTCCAGTACGGCAAAGTCGTCAGGTTGGCGCTCGGTTGCCAGTCCATTCATGAAGCCGTACGTTGGGGGCACTGCGGCATTATGCAGTACCTCGAGAATCTTGAAGGCAATCTTTATTCGCGTTGTGCCGGCAGGAAGCGAACCCTGGGCCGGCAGATCGTCGAACGTGATCGCAATTCGCAACGGCACTTCATGACCCGTGGTCTGTGCAAAAGTACAAGCACAGAAGAGCGTCAGAACAAAGGCAGCCGATAAAGAGAGGCTTACTGTCATTAACGCCATTCGAAGTTTCATCGCTAGCTCCTCACTCTCTCATCGTCCTGTCCGCCCTCGAAGGCGCCAACGGTTTTCATGCAATCGGTGCTCCTGCGGCCCGGTAGATCGCTTCGATGGCGAGTATATCCTTCAATCCTTCCTCGCCCGGCGCCTCCGGTTCCGTGCCGTTGCGGATACAGTCTGCGAAACGCTCTGCCTCAATCGTGAACTGGTAGGGATGTTTCTCCGTGCTGACCTGGTCGATTGCTCGTCCCCCCACAGAGCCATGCAAGCGGACACCCTCGTAACCAAACGCAGGTTCCATGACAAGGTAGCCCGTGTCGCCATTGATATTCAGGAAGTGTGGTCCACGCTGCCCGTAGGAACAACTGCCCGACGCGATGATGCCGGACGGAAACTTCATCGTCCATTCCATCGACTGTTCCACTTCGCTGAATCGGCCGCTACGGTCTCGCGTGACTACCACAGCGGTGAAATTCGCTGGTTCCTCACCGGTGATGTGCCGGATCGCATTCAGGGGGTAAATCCCCAAATCCAACAACGCGCCGCCTCCGCCCAGACTCTTCGTTAGCCGCCACGCGCCCGCTGGCATCGGGACAAAGAAGCCACCTTGAAAAGACTCCAATTGCCCGATCTGGCCGGACTGGATGATCTCGATGGCATGCTTCCAAAGCGGTTCATAGTGCACGCGGTAGCCGATCATGAGTTTGACCTTGGCCTGCCGACAGGTTTCGATCATCTGGCGGCACTCTGCGCTGGAAATCGCCATCGGCTTTTCGCACAGCACATGCTTTCCGGCTTGCGCGCCGCGCACTGTATATTCGCAGTGCATGCTGTTCGGAAGACCCACGTAGATCGCATCGACGTCTGGGTTGTCGCGAACCCGATCAAATGTCTCGTAGGTATAAACTGAGGTCTTAGGGATGCCATACATCGCGGAATACTTCACGCCCTTGGTCTCCGGATGTCCGGTTACGAGCGCGGTAATCTTTGCGGTCTGGGAGTTCCCACAGGCGTGCATGAAAATGTCAGAAATCGCGCCGAGTCCGACGGCAGCATAACCTACAACCTTCTGCTTTTCCGCTCCACGCGCACGCAGGGGCAAACAGGTCCCCGCCAGCGCCAGGGCCGAAAGTCTCGTGAATTGGCGACGATTCATCGTGGTTCACCCCAAGTCCCTGCCCTCAAAACCGCTCCGCAGCTTTCAGCCTATTGAGCCGTCGCAATGACGGACGCTTTCTTCTGCCTCTCGGCCAGTTCGTTGGCAGAACACGGCCCGCCGCTTGCACCCGGTCCTTGGCCCCGCGCCGCGCGCCGGATTCCCGCTCACTCCCGCATCGCTGGGTATTTTGGGCTGCCCCAAGAAATACCCGTAAACGTTTACAGTAACAGGGACAAATCACCTTCCGAAACGACCTTGCACTCGCGTGTAGATTTCGTTTAACGTCTGTAGTTGTACTTGCTTGCTTCTGTCCAGACTTGAAGTGGTCTGAAGCTGAGGTATCTCGGATCATTCGAAGAGGAACTCTTATAGAAGAGGCGGAAAGCGACACGCGGCGATTCCAATGGGCAAAGCCCCTACGACTCTACACGATATAGCCAGAGCGCTTAACACGTCAATCGGCACGGTGCACCGAGCGTTGCACAACGGTCGAGATGTCAGTGCTGCCACGAGGACCAAGGTCCTGCGAACTGCGAAGACTCTTGGTTACCGGCCGAATCTTGCGGCTCGCTATTTGTCATCGAAGAAGGGTCTGCGCATTTCGGTCAATACACTAAAGGGAACGACGTCTTTCTGGGATGAAGTGCGAGCCGGGATTCGGGAAGAGGCCGAATCTTCTCCCATCGAGAATGTCGAGCTTGATTTCAAGACATATTCGCATCTTGGGGAACTGCAAGAAGAGGTTTTCGAAACAGCGATTCGCGAGAAGATAGATGGAATCATTACGTTTCCGAGTCACCCAAAGACTTTTCGGCCATGGATCCGGCGCGCAACGCGAGCCCGCATCCCGGTTGTATGTGCGGTCACGGATGCCCCCGATAGCGGCCGCCTAGGGCTTGTGGCGATTGACACCCTTGCCAGTGGATCAATCGCGGCAGATCTGATGGGAAGACTAATCGGCCAACAGGAAGGCTGTGTAGCAATCACTCTGTTTGATACGGCGATCACGGAACACGCCCAGAAGTTTGCTGCTTTTGAGAGAACCTTGCGGTCATTCTACCCGAAACTGCGGCTTCTGCAGCCGGTGAAGGATCACGGCATGGCAGCGGAGGCGTACAGTAAATGCCATACGCTGTTTGAAGAACAGGGCAACCTGCGAGGCATTTACGTTACAACCGAGGATTCGATTCCTGTTTTGAAGGCTGCGCGAGATACGAAGATTTTGAATCGCTTGATCATAATCACGACAGACCTTTTCCCTGACCTTGTCCCTCAAATCCGGTCGGGCGCCGTTGCGGCAACCATTTACCAGCGTCCGCGCACACAGGGGCGGATGGCGTTTCGACTGTTGCGGGAGCATCTAACAAACGGCGGCGCGCGGTCCTCGGAAATCACCCTGGCGCCGCATCTGATCATGCGTGGCAACCTGGATTTTTTTCTGGAGCGGCAATCCATGGAATCGTCGCGGGAAAAGCTCTCGCGAAATGGCAGTGAGCTGCCGGGCGATTTCTCATAGTGGCGATTCGCGGCTGTAGCAGGAACCGCCCGCTGAAACATGAAGCCCGCTTCCGACGGTACGCGTTAGCAGTTGACAGAACCGGAACTGGATTGCGTTTTTCCGGATATCGTCTCTAAATTGCTACCCTTAATGAGACGGTTCCTTGACCGTAACGATACGGTCTCCCTCTATATTGCGTAATTGTTGGACAATGTCCGACGGCCAGTGGATCTCGATCAAGTCCGTTGTTGCGTTTGCGCCGAGTCCGAAGTGAACGGGACCGGCGCTCGAGGAGGCGTAGCCCGCGGACGTGGAAACGTGGTCGAATTGGGTCATGGATTTTGTGACGACCCTGATTCTTGCGCCGATGCCGTCGCGGTTGCTCTTGGTGCCCTGAAGCTTCAATTCGATCCAGTGATTCTTTCCGGGGCTCTGATTCAGCCAGATTTCCGCAGGCGCGTTGATGGCACTTACGACAACGTCCATACGTCCATCACCGTTGAGATCGCCAACAGCCGAGCCTCGGTGTCGAGCCGGGGGTTCTGTCGTCAAGCCGGCTTGAGCTGTCAGCTCGGAGAATTTCATGCCGCCCAGATTGCGGAAGACTGTGTTGGGTTGCGCCACAGCCAAGTTGGCAGCCGCCAGAAGGGACTGAACATGTCCCCGCGATACAAAGATGTCTTTCCAGCCGTCGTTGTCAAAGTCGGCAATCGTCGGTGAATATCCAGCCATGGGCAGACTCATTTTGGTCATTCCGCTTTCGCGAGTCACTTCCGTGAAAGTTCCGTTGCCATTGTTGCGATAAATAGGAAAGGTTTCGCCGTTGAGGGCGACAAGCACAATGTCGGGATATCCATCGTTGTCGAGGTCGCGAAAATCGACGCCCATGCCGGAAATGTACGTGCCATCCTCCCGAAGCGCGACATTGCTGTCGAAGGCAGATTCTTCGAAGCGTCCCCCACCTTTGCTGCGGAAAAACGAATTCATCAGCTTGTCGTTACTGACGAAGATGTCCATCTTGCCGCCAGCGCCAAAATCGCCGATCGCTACCCCCATTCCTTTTCCCGCGTGCGCGCGAAAACCTGATTCGGCAGACGCGTCGCGAAAGGTCCCGTCCCCGTTGTTGATGAACAACTGATTCGGAGTCGGCTTGTACATCTTCGGATGGCAGTACTCACGATGCCCATAAGACTCGCAGTCGGGCTCGTGTTCAAAATCCCACTTCAGATAGTTGATAACCACAAGATCCAGCAGGCCGTCGTTGTTCACATCCACCCAGGCGGCAGCTACTGACCAAAGAGGACCGTATTCCAGGTCAGGTTTATTGAGGCCGGCTTTTGTAGTCACATCCGTGAACGTGCCATCTCCGTTGTTGTGATATAGCGTGTTCCGATAGACGCCGGTTACAAAGATGTCTTCATAGCCGTCATTGTCATAGTCCCCGATGGCCACTCCGATGTCATAGCCGGTTCCCTTGAGGCCAGCTTTTTCCGTTACGTCGGTGAAATGCCCCTTGCCGTCGTTTTCGAAGAGCCGGTTGTAGTATTTTGGTGAGGTCTTCTGCAGCGCCTTAATATCCGCTCCATTTGCAAAAAAAATGTCCAGCTTGCCGTCGTTGTTGTAGTCGAAGACGGCAACACCACCTGCCATGGTTTCCGGTGCGTGTCGCTCCGGCGTCTCGCAACTATCAAGCTTGAAATCGATCGATTGGTAGGTAAACCGAATGGGTGAATCGTCGATACTCTTTTGTGTGGATTGCGTCGGTAGTGGTGATTTTGCTATGAGCTTCTGGAACCGCGCGATCAGGGCAGTATTCAACAGAAACACGATCATCGCGGCGAGACCTACCCGGACGGCGCTAATTCTGGCGTTGGAAATGACTGGACCCCCGCTCGATATTTTACTCTGGCAGCCGCAGCTCGCCCTGAATTGAGAGGTGCGATTCGACCACTGCCGCCGCCCTGCCCGGCTGCCCTCCGCCCACGGACACGACGTAATCTCCGGCCGCGATCAGCCGATCGCCAGCCTGGTCGACATAACTCAAATCGCGCGCACCGAGTGTGAGCATTACATGTTTCGACTCTCCGCCTGCTAAGTGAACGCGGCTGAACGCGCGCAGTGCTCGCAGTGGAGCACCTGCCAACCTGGGAAAATTCAGATAGAGTTCCACCACCTCGTCTCCGTCTCTTGAGCTGGTATTTTTGACATCGACTTCGACCGTCAATGGGTCGCCCGCGTTCAGCTTGGCGCTCGAGAGTTTCAGCCTGCTGTAGGACAAGGCAGAATAGGTCAGACCGTAGCCAAACGGGTAGAGCGGCTCTCCCGTAAAGTAGCGGTAGGTGCGATTGGCCATCGCATAGTCTTCGAAAGGGGGAAGTTCTTCCACTCCTTTATAAAACGTAACCGGCAGCCGTCCAGCAGGGTTGTTCACGCCTGCGAGCGTTTCCGCGATCGCTGTTCCGCCTTCTTCTCCCGCGTACCAGGCTTCCAGAATTGCGTTGGCGTGGTCGTTGGCCCAATTGACCGAAAGCGCACTGCCGTTCATCAGGACGACTACGAGCGGCTTGCCCGCACTTTTCAAAGCCCCTAACAGTGCCTCCTCTTCTTCTGGAAGGTTCAGGCTTGTGCGATCTCCCCCCCTGAAACCGGGGACATTGACTTTCATCTCCTCGCCCTCCAGCTTCGAAGTGATGCCGACGACAGCCACCACTGCGTCAGCGTTTCGGGCCACGGTGGATGCCGCAAGGAGTGGATCTGCGCTGACGGGAAACCACACCAGCTTGGTGCCAAAACCGCCGCGCATGAATTCGACTCTTACGGCGTAGCGATATCCCTTGTCTAGCTGAACTTTGACGGTCTGGGGATTGGGATCGTGGAGAGTTGCGTCATCCACAATCAGCTTGCCCTCGAACCACATACGCTGCATAGAACCCATCAGGCCAATGGCATACGTTCCTGACTCAGCCGGAGTAACGAATCCCGTCCACCGCAGTGAAAAGTCCTTCAGACCAGGGGGCGGAATTAGTGCATGTGCGTCCGGATGAAAGAGCTGGAGATCTATGTAATTGTCGACACGCACAGCCGAGGGAGTTCCGCTCAGGTCTCCAAGGAAATACTCGGCTTTCAGTCCGGGGTGGCCATCTTCGGTCGAGAGCGCAGAATTCGGTATCACACTGGGCTGTCGCAGAAAGTCTGTGCCGGGCACATAGGAGACATGGTCGACCCCAAACTGGTTACGGATGCCTTCCAGCGCGGTGACGGCGTGCGAAGCAGTGCCACTGTAGTTGCCATGCAACACTTCCGTAGACTCGGCCAAGGGGCCGACGACTAAGATGTTCTTTACTCCGGTTCCAAAAGGGAGCACGCCGTCATTCTTCAGCAGTACCATCGATTCGCGAGCCGCCTTCCGCGCCAGTTCCCGGTGAGGAGCGCTGTCGATCTCCGATTCCGAAGTCTGGGCATATGGAACCTTCTCCGGAGGGTCGAACATGCCAAGACGCATGCGCGCGGTAAACAGCCTCTTCACTGCGACATCGATATCCTTCTCCGTCAGGAGGCCCTGTTTCACGGCGTCCAGATATTTTACGTAGTCGGAATCGTCCTTGTCCTCGGTGAAGAAGTCCGCGCACTCGTTGTCCATGCCCTGTTTCAACGAGATCGCGGCCGCCTCCGCCCGGCTTTTCGCGAACTGGTGCCCTTCGAAAATGTCGACGATGGCGCCACAGTCGGACACTACATAGCCATTGAACTTCCAGGCTCCACGCAGCTGGCTCTGCAGGAGGAACTCGTTCGCACAAGCCGGCTGGCCATTCACGCGGTTGTAGGCGCACATCACCGATTCCGCTCTGCCCTCGGTAACAGCAGCACGAAAAGCGGGCAGGTAGGTGTCTTCCATATCGTGTTTCGATACCTGCACATCCATGCTGTGGCGCGATGGTTCTGGACCACTGTGTACCGCAAAATGCTTCGGTGTAGCGATGACCCGCAAATATCTCGGATCATCTCCTTGCATTCCGGTGACGAAGGCCACACCCATGCGTCCGGTGAGAAAAGGATCTTCGCCGTAAGTTTCCTGACCACGACCCCAGCGGGGGTCGCGGAAAATGTTGATATTCGGCGACCAAAAGTCCAGACCCTCCATAATGTCTCGGCGTCCAGCGCGTACGGCCTGATTGTGCTTAGCGCGTCCCTCTATGCCGATGACCGTTGCCATGTCGTGGATTAAAGGCACGTCAAAGGTCGCGGCGAGGCCGATTGGCTCTGGAAAGACTGTTGCAGTTCCGCCGTTCGCAACCCCGTGCAGCGCCTCACTCCACCAGTTGTAGGCAGGAACTTGAAGCCGCGAGATCGCACGGGCCTGGTTGACCAGTTGTGATGCCTTTTCTTCCAAGGTCATTCTGCCGACGAGGTCGTCAACCCGTTTCTCGATGGGCTTCGAGGAGTCCAGATAAACTGGACCGCTCGCCTGCTGTGCAAATGAGTGCGTGACAACGAGAATCAGGAAAACTTCAAGTTTACAAGCGATTCGAGACGAAGTTCTCATCATGATTTCCCCTCAACCCTATACCACATGAGAAGCAAAAAATTGGGTTCACAACTAAAAAACGGAAACGTTTTTGGATGATGCCTGTACCACAGCCATAATCCTCAGGTCAACGACACGGCCTTACTTGAGGGTGACGGATTCCTTCAAAGGGAGATCTCGCGAGGAAACGCCAACCGAAAAGACGTAGTCTCCGGGAAGCAGCTCCCATCCTCTTTTGTCCACATTGAAGATGGAAAGGTATTTCCTGTCGATTTCGATCTCGACCTGTTTGCTTTCCCCGGGATTGAGTCTTACCTTGCTCCAGCCAACGAGTCGCTTCGGGGGCTCGCCAGCAGCTAAAGGCAACGATGCGTACACCTCAGCGACCTCCGCTCCGGCGCGGCGCCCGGCATTGGTGACGGTAAACGTCACCCGGGGAGTCTTCTCAGATGACACCTTAAGGTTCGAATAGGAATAGCGAGTGTAGGAAAGTCCGTAACCGAACGGGAATAGCACGTCTTTGTTTTGTGCGTCATACCACTTGTAGCCGACCTTGACACCCTCGTCGTAGTTGACCTGGAAGGGCGGCAGTCCGGGAGCATAAATCTTCCATTTATCGGCTATAGATGCATCCAGATCGGACTCCGGGGGCGGTTTGACCAATGCAGGATGTGGCAAATCCGCTTCGCTTAGCGGGAAAGTAACGGGCAGTTTGGCGCTGGGGTTGGCGTCTCCAAAAATCAGATTAGCCACGGCCTCTGCGCCTCGGCTGCCGGCATACCAGGCCTCGAAGATTGCACTGACCTTGCCGGCCCATGGCATCTTGATTGGACCGCCCGTTTCAAGAACCACAATTGTGTGCGGATTGGCTTCGGCCACTTTTGCGATTAACTCGTCCTGGTGTTCCGGGAGCGCGAGGTTTTCCAGATCCATACTCTCGCTTTCCCATTGATAAGCAAAGACGATGGCAGCCTCAGATCTCCGCGCGAGAGCCGCGGCGGATACCGCATCCGCGCCAGAGTCAAACTCCACATCGGCGCCCGGCGCCTTGGCTCGGATTACCTTCAAGGGCGACGTCGGAAACCAGACTGGTTCCAGCCAGCGGGTTTGACCTCTGCCCGGAGGCATGATTGCGTTTCCGCCCGGGGGATCGACCTGAGCAGAGCCTCCCCCTGAGATCATGCCCACATCGGCGTGCGGCCCGATGACCGCGATTCGGTGCAACTTGGAAGCGTCGAGCGGGACTTGCTCGTTCGCGTTTTTCAGTAAGACAGTGCTTTGCTCGGCAATTTTTTGGGCCACGTCAAGACCGGCAACCACATCCACAACGCTCTTTTGGGGAGGATCGTCAACCACACCGGCGGCGAACATGCTCCAAAGAATGCGACGAACATGATCGTCGAGTTCTGTCATGGGCACTTTGCCGGACTCAACGGCCTTCTTCAAGTCAGTGCCAAAAAACAGTTCGCCCGGTTCTTCCTGATCGAGTCCTGCCGCTGATGCCTTCACGGTGCTGTGTGTGCCTCCCCAGTCGGATAAGACAAACCCCTGGAAATTCCATTCCTTCTTAAGCACATCATTCAACAGGTACTTGTTCTCGCACGCATAATCGCCGTTCACACGATTGTAGGAACACATCACCGCCGCCGCATTAGATTCCTGGATCGCGATTTCAAACGCGAGGAGATCGCTTTCCCGCGCACCCCGCTCTTCAATGCTCACATTCACTGCCATACGCCCATTCTCCTGATCGTTGAGGGCGTAATGCTTGAGGTCTCCAATCACATGTTGCGCCTGTACTCCCCTGACAAGTGAACCCACCATTCTTCCCGCCAGAATTGGGTCTTCGCCCTGGTATTCGAAGGTTCTTCCATTGCGCGGCTCGCGCGTGAGGTTGACGCCTCCCCCAAGCGACATGTTGTATCCTTGGGCCCGCAGTTCGCGACCGATCAGCGCTCCATACTCGTAAGCCGCATCCATGTCCCAAGTGGCGGCTCCGGCCAAATCGGAGGGCAACGCCGTCGAATAGCGCCCATTCTCTCCGCTGGCTCGGACGCCGTAGGCCGCGTCGGACATCTGAATTCCGGGAATACCGAGCCGCGGAATGCCGACCACATAACCGGCACCACCATTGGACGCCGCGCGCAAAGGGCTGAGTGGACTGATGCCGGCCATGCCCGTGCCGTGCAACAAGGAAATCTTCTCGTCGAGTGTCATTTCTTTAATCACCATCGCTGCACGTTCTTCCGGGGGGAGCTTGGGATTCATCCACGGGCGGCCAGCGTCAGCTTGCGCAAGCGCCATGGAAAAGGTGAAAACGCACACTCCAATGACTTTGAGGAAACAAAAGACCGCTTCGCGCATCACTTGCTCTTTAAACGTCTGCATAAGATGGCCTCATTTCAGATGTCGTTTGTCAACATTGCACCGACAAACTTGATTCGCTATAGCTCTGCGATACGAGTAAACTCCATAGTCGGAATGGCCGCCTTTTTCAACATTCACTCGTCTTGTTCGCCTGTTGGGACCGTTCACGCGATGGATTTCCTGTCTTCGTCTGGCCACAAAACAGGCCACAGTAGCATTTGACAAATGCAAGTGCATCGGCTTATTCAATACACGAACGTAAACGTTTACGCAACTGGGAGTCGATCTGAACTTTTATGACAAACTGGAATCGCGGATACCGGTCTCAGACTTCTGCTCTGGGCGTCAGCGTGTGGTGCAAACCTTCTGCCGGGCGCGCTGGAGCGACACGGCGACTGCGTCTTGCCGCCTTTGTTTTGGCGGCCTGGCTGTCGACCTTGCTGTTGGCGGTAGCCGCGAAGGCCCAATGGAATCCTCTCAATCCGGTCGTTTCGGTTCAGCAGCAAGCGGACGGCGTCAAACTTACACTCCGGTCCGGCACGCTGCGAGTCCAAGTGTGTTCGGGTACCGTCATCCGTGTCGTCCTTTCGCCGTCACCCGGCGCAATCGCACCAGAAGATCTTGTGATCGTGAAGAAAATGTGGGCGCCCGTGAACTGGAAGTTCGATTCAACAAGCGATGCCCTGTCGCTGACGACTGCGGACCTTTTGGTCACCGTTTCGCGCAAGGATTCTTCCGTTACATTCAGCGATCGGAGCGGCAAGAAGCTGTTTCAACAGACTGAAGCGAGCCTCACTCCCGTTGTAGTGAATGGCGAGAAGACTTACCATTCAGAACTCTATTCCAAGCTGTGGGGATCGTATGAGAAGTTCTACGGGCTCGGACAGCATCAGGCTGGTGTCTGGAATTATCGCGGCGAGGAGGTCGATCTTTCGCAGGACAACACCAATATCAGCATCCCATTCTTCCTATCCACCAATGGCTACGGAATCTTTTTCAACAATGCTTCCCGGAATCGCTTTAACAACCGCTTTCTCAATGCGCTCTATGTTAGTTCAGAAGTGGCCAGTTCGCTCGATTACTATTTCATCTACGGACCGGAATTCGATCAGATCATTGGCGGCTTTCGCGAGTTGACTGGCCAGGCGCCTATGTTTGGCAAGTGGGCGTATGGATTCTGGCAGTGTAAGAACAAGTACAACACGCAGGAGGAATTACTCGGTGTCGCCCACAAATACCGCGAGTTGCAGATCCCGCTCGATAACATCGTGCAGGATTGGTTTTGGTGGTACACGATGGGGGAGCCAGTCTTCGATAAGTCGCGCTATCCCAACCCGAAAGCTATGGTGGACGATCTGCACAGGAATCATGTGCACCTGATGATTTCTTTCTGGCCTTTTTTCCGTCCCGGCACGAAGACCTACGACGACATGGACAAGCGCGGTTTCTTTATCGCCAAAACAAAAGTCTCCGGCTTTCACCCCGCCGGGCAGGCGCTCTATGACGCGTTCAATCCCGAGGCGCGGAAATACTACTGGAACCTGCTTGACCAGGGACTGTTCAAGATCGGCGTCGATGCGTGGTGGCTCGACACCACGGAACCCGAAACCGAAGACCGCGAAACAAACATCCTCGTCACGAATAAGACTTACCTCGGTAGCGGCGCGCGTTATGCCAATGCCTTTCCGCTGATGACGACAGGCGCCGTGTATCAGGGCCAGCGTGGCGAGTCAGACCAGAAACGCGTCTTTATACTCTCGCGCTCGGCGTTCGCCGGATCGCAGCGCAATGCCGCCGCCGTTTGGTCCGGCGACATCAATGCGGATTGGACCTTCTTCCACAAACAGATTCCCGCCGGCCTGAATTATTCCATCTCGGGCCTGCCGTACTGGACGACCGACATCGGCGGCTTCGTTTCGGGCGATCCCGACGATCCCGCTTATCGCGAGCTCTTCATTCGCTGGTTTCAGTTCGGCACGTTCAATCCCATTCTGCGCGTGCATGGAACGCGCAGCACCAATCAGAACGAACTCTGGTCCTACGGTCCCGAGGCCCAAAGGATTTTGACCGACTATGTTCGCCTGCGTTATCGCCTACTTCCATACATATACTCGCTTGCTTGGATGACCACCAGCCGTTCCTACACGCCGATGCGAGCCCTAGTGATGGATTTCCGCACGGACGCCCGGGCGGCCGGCGTCGGAGATCAGTTCATGTTTGGACCGGCGTTCCTGGTAAAACCCGTGACGGAGCCGGGGGCAAGCACGACCTCGATCTACTTGCCGCAAGCCCGATGGTACGACTTCTGGACCGGTTCGCAAGCCCAAGGATCGCGCAGCGCGGACGTTCCCTCTCCGCTGGATCGCATGCCTCTGTACGTTCGCGCGGGATCGATTGTGCCCATGGGCCCACCGATACAGTGGTCGGCCGAGAAGCCTGCCGATCCCATCGAGCTTCGGGTCTATCGCGGCGGCGACGCGGAATTCACTCTCTATGAAGACGAGAATGATAACTACAACTATGAGAAGGGCGTTTATACAACCATTCCGTTCCGTTGGGATGACGTCAATCAGGTATTGACCATCGGTGATCGCCGAGGGGAATTCCCCGGGATGCTTGCGCAGCGCACGTTCCAGATCGTGTTTGTTGGAGAAGATCACGGAACGGGCATCGAACCGGAGAGGTCTCCTGACAAAGTCGTACCGTATTCGGGAAAACAGATCACCGTGACTCCATAGCTTATTTATTTCTGCAGCGACGGAGCAGCGATATCGTCACGGCGTGCACACTGATCACTTTGGTTCTGACAGATTCAGCGAAGGCGGAGAACTGGAAATCTTTTCGAGCAGACTCTCTGCCGCCTTCTGGTGCAAATCTTGTGCTGCGCGCAGCTGCTTTCCGGCGGCAGCTTTGTCTCCAAGCGCCTGATAGAGCCGCGCTAACTGGTAATGAGCATCCGGTTGTCTCGGATCGAGCCCAACGGCGCGCAGCAAGGCAGCCTCCGCGCTTTTATATTTCTTCTGCTGCAGGTAGATGGCGCCTAGGTCCGTCTCGACGATGCGCAGGCTGGGGCTGATTTTTGCTGCCCGAGTGAGAAAAGAAATCGCGGGTTCTGGACGGTCGTTCTTCCATTCGATATCGCCGAGATAAGCCAGCGCTTGGGCGCTCGCGGAGTCGATTTCCAGCTCCAAATCAAATTCCTTCTTCGCCCGCTCATACTGCTGCGTCTTCCAATAGAGATAGCCCAATCCAAAATGAACGTTGGGTAGCCGGGGAGAGATTTTGGCGGCCGTTTCCAGCTCGGCTATGGCTTCCTCGGTTCGGCTTAGCCCATCGAGGGCCTCGCCAGTCAGGATGTGCGTTTCCGCGGAATCAGGATTGTGCTCGAGGAGTTGCCGGAACTGTTCAAGCGCACAGGCGTTGTTCTTGGCCCAGAGGCAGCTTTGCGCCAGGATCTGGTGGAGTTCCGCATTCTCCGGCTCGGCCTCGGCCAGGGGCGCAAGCAGCCGCAGGGCCAGATCAAATCTCTTGGTGCCGTAATAGCTCAACCCCAACAGCGTCTTGGCCTGCGCGCTGTCGGGATCGGCCGCCAATGCGGCGCGCAGGGGCGGTATCGCGGCCGGGAGGTGCCCTTGTTTGAACTCCGCAAGACCAAGATCCAGTTGGATGACCGGCAGCTCAGGATTCAGCGCCAAGGCTTTCCTGTACGCCAAGGCGGCCTCGGCGTATTTCTGCTGCCGGGAAAGAACCACTCCCAGGCTAGCGAAGGCTGCGGCATCATTGGGATTGCGAGCGGTGATCGCTCGCCAGGCGCGCGCAGCTTCCGCCAACTTTCCTTCGCGCCCGAGCGCGTTCGCGTCGGTGGGCGTCTGGGCCAGCGCAGCAGCAACCGAGAGGAGAATGACTGCGACGGCAAATATGCCCACAGTCTTTCTCATCGTGGCGCCATAAGAACCGGCTTCAAAATCTGGCAACACTCGAACCAACACCTAAGAAGAATAGAACAACGGTCCAAACGATACTCCGCTTGCACCAGGTTCGATGCAAGCGGGAATCTCATGGTCCGAATACAACATACAACGTCCTAGAAGATCAGTTTTGCGCCAAGTTGCAGAACACGAGGATCGAAAGCACTGGTCACTTGGCCGAAGTTACCTGAGCCAAAGTTGTTGCTGAAACCACCATTCTGTCCCGAGCCTCCGAACTGCGTGTGATTCCACGTGTTGAAAGATTCGGCCCGGAACTCAAAGCGCGAGCCGCGAGCCTCGTTAATGACGAAGCTCTTGAACAGAGAGAGGTTCCAGTTGTCGCGCCCCGGTCCGCGCACTGAATCGAACCCTGTGTTACCCCAGGTTCCCGCTGTCGGGACGGAATATATCGCGGGATTGACCCACTGAATCCCGGTCACGACATTGTTGCTCCCGTAAACCTTAGCGTGTTCGTACTGGGTGGGGGCAGTTGCCTGAGGGCGATTGGCTACGTCGCCGCCAGGAAAGACGCTCGCAACATTGGTGCCGTTGATGCCGAGGTTGTAGGGTTGGCCCGACATCGCCGAAACAATCCCCGAGACCTGCCATCCGCCCACTGTGCTCTTCAGGAGCGAATTCGAACTGCTCTTGAGGAAGGGAATGTCGTACACGAAGTTCACGAAGAAAACGTTCGTGCGGTCGAGCGGAGATGCACCGAGGTCATATCTCCACCCGGCATAGGGATTGCTGATGTAGTCCAAATCCCAGCCATTGCCGCCGTTACCTGTGGTGGCGTCTATGGAACGGGACCAGGTGTAGGCCGCTTGCAGAGTGAGGTCGCGAGCGACCCGGCCGTGCAGCTCGGTTTGCAGAGAATTGTAGTGGGAGTTTCCTCCGGTGAAGGCTTGCTTGATTTGGGTGTATCCCTGGTAGGGAACCAAACCGTTGAACGGCGTCGCGCTCGTTCCGCCCTGCAAGTTAGCAAGGTCGGCAAATGGTGGTAAGTTGATTTCCTGCCAGTAGCTTTGGTGGCGATCCTCGCTGCCAACGTAGGATACGCTGAACACGGCTCTTGTTCCCACGGCTTGTTGCAGACCAAGGCTGAACTGGGAGTTCCGCGGCGTCGGATAGTTCCGGTTGATACCAGTTACCGATCCGGGCACGATGGGAACCGTAATCGTTCCGCCGGGAATAGCTTGGTTCGGGTTGCTGAGAAGCACGTAGTTAGTGGCGAACGAATTGCCAAAAGGTGGGTTCGTCGCGCCGTTATACATGTCATTACCCTGAATACGTTCGTACATCAGGCCGTAACCGCCGCGAAAAACGGTTTTTCCTGTGCCGAACACGTCGTAGGCGAAGCCTAAGCGGGGTCCGAAATTCCACCAGGAATTACCGACAAGTCCGCGCGGAAGCCCACTCTTGCCGCCAATGCCCATACCGTTCAGGTAGAACTGGTAGCCCGAAAGTGCCTGAATCGGGCTCGTCCCCAGACCTGGGCTGTTAGTAGCGATCTGCGTATCTTGAGCGTTGGCCCAGATCGGCAGCGCCGACTGGCTGTAGAGATTGGGATAGAAGTTTGCTTGATCGTAATTGGCTTCATACGTGTGCGGGATTCCATCCCAGCGCAGTCCGAGATTCAGGGTCAGCCGACTCGTTGCGCGCCAGTCGTCCTGAACGTAGGCATCGGGCGAAATTGCTGTCCAGTGGCCCGTTCCTTTGTACGCGTTCTCGTTATAGCCCTGTGCGTACCCGATGAGGAAATCGGCAAAGTCGTTGCCGGTGTAATTGCCATTGAACGTAAATCCGCCCTGAGTCTCCGCGAAATAGTCTTGTGCCTTCGAGTACAGTGCCCAGCCAAAGCCGAACTTGATCTGCTGTGCACCTTTGACCCAAGACAGATCGTCGCGGATCTGGTAGTCGTTCGCCGTGTTGTTCCACGGCATCCAGTTCACGGTGTAATGATCGTTGGTAACCCCGGACAGGTTAATGTCAGGAATGCGATTGTCGACGTTGTCGGCGTTGGCGAAAACTTGCGGCACGCTCCAACCCGATGGCTGCGTATAAAGACCTTTGGGAAGGATGTGAATCCGGTTTCCGTCGTAGTTGAAAGCAACCTCATTCAGCAAATTCGGGCGAATTGCATACGTCGCGTGCACCACTGCGCTGAACGACGGGTTGCCGAAAGTGTTGCCGACGGTCGGTAGATTGTCGCCGCTCCACATGGTGGTTCCGAATGTTTGCAACGCCTGATCGGAAATCCAGTGGCCGAAAATAGAAAACTTCTCCGTGAACTGATGGTCGATGCGGGCAATCTCTTCCTTGCCGGTGGTGGGCTGCTTGTTGCCGCCCAGGAAAGATTGGCCGCTGGTAGGGGCTGGGAAAAGACCGGCATTTACGAGCAGCTGACCGTTGGGGTCTAGGAGCGTACTCGGAATTGCATTCCCCGAAAAAGCCTGAAACACGGGAAGTGTTGCCCCGCCCTGCCTTTGTGACAACGAAGGGATCGCACACGCTCCATTCGAACTCGGTTGACTGAGTGTAGTGATACCAGCGGTGGCGAAAGTGGCGATGAGCGCTGGCGAGAGCTGGCTCGCGCACGGTACATGCAAGCCGGAATTCGGAACAGGGTTGCCCGTGAGAGGGTCGTCCGAATTTGCCGGCACGAAACCAGTGAAGTTGCCGCCGTAGGTTTGCGTGTAAGGAACGGTGACGTTGTAGACGCCGCCCTGAATGAATCGCCGCCACTCCATGTTGTAAAAGAAAAACGTTTTGGGGTTCGACTTGGAGGGGTGAAAACTCACTGGCCCGCCCACATTGAAGCCGAAATCGTGAAGACGCAATTCGGCGACAGACTGGGGCGGCGGATTGAAATAGTTCCGCGCGTCGAGCGCATCATTGCGGCCGAAGTACCACCCAGAGGCATGCAGCTGCTTGGTGCCTGACTTGATGGCCATACTCATGGTGCCGCCCGATGACAACCCGTATTCAGCACTGTAGTTCGACGTCATGGTACGAAATTCCTGAATGGCGTCGATCGATGGCAAAACGTCCGCCCCGCCACCACCCCCGCGGTCTGCCGCTTCGCCGCCATCCACAAGCCACAAGTTATGGCTGACACGCTGGCCATTAAAACTCACATTGAAGTCTCCGCCGGCGGAAGTCGGAACCTGGAAGTCGGCCTGAATGCTGGTAGCGCCAGGAGTGAGCCCTTCCAGTGCAAACACGTTACGGCCATTGGTGGCGAGCTGCGTGATCTGTTGGCCAGTAACCACGCTGCTGACTTCGCCCGTGTCCGTCTGGACAGCAACCGCATGCGCCTCGACGACGATGACTTGTTGCACGCTCCCGATCTCCAACTTCAAATCGATGCGGATGCGGTCGCCGACCTGTAACACGACGTCCTTCTCTTCGGCGACCTTGAAACCGGTCGCTTCGCCCCGCACAGTGTAATGCCCGATATGTATGTCGGGCGCGACGTACTGGCCGCTGGAGTTGGTGGTCTCGATGTGAGCGCCGCCAGTTTCCGCGTTGGTAAGCGTGACCTTCACATTGGGTACTGCGGCACCTGAGGGGTCGGTCACTGTTCCGACAATCGTCCCTTGCTGGGCGAACGATGTCACAGAGAACAGAATGACGATCAGGAACAGAAGAGTGCAGATTGCCAAGCGGCTAAGGTTGCGATCATTCCTTGCAAGACCAAGACTCGCGGCATTCGTAGAAGAGAGAGATTTCATTGCCAGCCTCCGGATCCGCTTTGATCGGTCTACACGGGTGCCACGGTGAGCACGAGGATCAGAGCGTAAACGTTTACGGCATAGTACATACATATGATTGCGGGCTGTTGTCAAGAGAAAAAATGATTATTCTCGATCCAAGAAACAAATTCTATGTTTCAGGGCATCCTCTTCAGAAAGCCATATAGTTTCTATATGTTTCTTGGTTGTCGCCCTTCGAAAAACCATAGAAAATTCTCCGGAACTTACGCTTCTAAGAGATGCGGCGTTTTTGTGTGTGCTTCTGGCCCCGCAGAGTTATAGTTGTCCCCGTCGCGAGGCGCGAATCCTTGGCCATCGGCCGGGCCACCAGTGAGGTGTTTGCGATGTTAATTCGAGTGGTACTCTACGTTTCTGTTGGGCTTGGTTGCAGTTTAGGCATATCTGCGGGCCAAGAGTGCCCGGTTCTCGCACCCGGCGTGCGGCCTTCTGCTGCAGGTACGAGAGAGCTGGAGTTTCCCCTCGTCTTGCAGCAAAGGGTAGTTGCGGGCAAAACACCGGTTGGGACTCATGTTCAGTCAAATCTCATGGTTGCCACGTTGCTGAATGGAAAGGTGATTCCCCGAGATGCTGTGTTGTCGGGCGAAGTCGTCGAATCGAAGGCCAAGACGTCGAGCCAACCGTCGCGCCTCTCCATTCGACTGGATAGCTCGCACTGGAAGAATGAATCGGTCGCGATACGGGCGTACCTGACGCGATGGTACTACTCTGTAACGCTTAAGGCGGGGCCAGACCTGCAGTACGGCCCCGAACAATCCGCAAAAAAGGCGTGGAATGGCATGGGCCAGTATCCGGATTCAAATTCACCTGACTACAAGCCTTTTCCTGCGGCTGTCGATACGAAAGGGCAGTCCGAGAATGCTCCGTCTCCGGTGATTTCCAAGCGCCGCGTGCCCATGAAGGGCGTTGAATGCCAACGTGATGGCACCGGGGGTATCACGCTCGTTGGCAACCGTTCGAATATTAAGCTCGACAATCTCACCATCTACGTATTCGCGAGCAGCGATTTGGCGGTCGGCGGCGCGAACTGAACCAGGAGTGTCTTCTGCATAGAAGTTTCTTGCTCTCGGTTTGACACCCGTTGTCGGCTCACGAATATTCGTTCTAGCGAAATCGTTAACAGGATGAAGTCTTGTCGCGCCTCGCGAAACCAACGCCAATTCCCGTTTTTCTTAAAGCGCCAAGCAGACCTTAGGTTCTGAACCACATCGGATTGAAAGCTATTACAATCGTGGGCGGCCAAGCTGCCTAACGACCACACCCGGGGAGCATCCGGTGAGGCTGTTCCAGGTGGGGGCTTGCGACAGCGGTCGAGTGTGCTACTATGTCGCCGTGAACGTTTACGATCAAGCAATTTTCGTTTTAGTAAACGAGCAATAGTGGTGGAAAGGCGGACCCAATCCGCGGATTGCGTAGCCGACCGGCTCAGTTAGGGCGCAGTCAGGCTCGTTGAGCTCCGCGAAGAATTCAGGCTTAAATCATGTCGAAGTACGTTCTTGGGCTTGATGTCGGAACCGGCGGGACACGGGCGGTCATCATCGACGAAGCCGGCCGCGTCGTCGCGTCGGCAACAGAACAGCACGAGCCGTTTGCATCTCCGAGCATCGGCTGGGCCGAACAGAGGCCCGAAGACTGGTGGCGGGCGTCCGGTGCTGCGATTCGCAAAGCGCTAAGCGTTGCTAAGGTGCAGTCCGATGAAGTTGCCTGTGTGGGCTTCTCCGGGCAAATGCACGGAGCGGTGATGCTTGACAGCGCCGGCGAGGTCGTTCGTCCGGCGTTGATTTGGTGTGATGTTCGCACCGAGAAGCAGTGCCTGGAACTGAACCAACGAATTGGCCGCGACCGGCTGATCCAACTGACCTGCAACCCAGCCCTCACCAATTTCACGCTCACTAAGCTCTTGTGGGTGCGGGAAAACGAACCTGAGAATTGGCAGCGCGTCCGTTCCGTCATGGTGCCGAAGGATTATGTTCGTTTCCGACTGACAGGAGAGCGTGCCACCGACGTGGCCGACGCATCCGGAACGCTGATGCTCGATGTCGCACAACGGCGCTGGTCGGGCGAAGTTCTGCAAGCCGTGGGAATCGATGCCGCCGTGCTTCCGGCCTTGTATGAGTCGCCCGAGGTCTGCGGCGAGATATGCAACAAGGGCGCGCTCTCCAGTGGCTTGTCTGCCGGGACGCCGGTGGTGGCGGGAGCTGGAGACCAAGCCGCCGGCGCGACTGGGATGGGCATTGTTCGACCTGGAGCGGTGAGTGCGACGATCGGTACATCTGGAGTCGTCTTTGCGGCAACTGATCGTCCGGCGCTCGACACAAAAGGCCGAATGCATACGTTTTGCCATGCGGTGCCCGGACGCTGGCATGTGATGGGAGTGACTCAGGCGGCCGGCCTCTCGTTGCGATGGTTTCGCGATAACTTCGGGTGTGCCGCGGCAACAGACGGTCGAGATCCTTATGAGTTGCTGACGGCGGAAGCGGCGAAGGTTCCGGCCGGCGCAGACGGCCTGCTTTGGGCCCCTTACCTGATGGGGGAGCGCACACCTCATCTGGATGCGAACGCTCGCGGTGCGCTGGTCGGCCTGACTGCGTCGCACACTCGCAGCCACGTGGTGCGCGCGATTCTGGAAGGTGTCGCATTCAGTCTCCAAGACTCCTTCTCCATACTTCGCGAAATGCAGGTTCCGGTGACGAGCATCCGGTTGGGTGGAGGCGGCGCCCGCTCCGAGCTCTGGCGCCAAATTCAGGCGGACATTTACGGACAGGAAGTGGAACGCGTGGAGGCCGAAGAGGGCGCGGCATACGGCGCCGCGCTTCTCGCCGGAGTGGGTGCGAAGATGTGGGCCTCAGTGGAGGAAGCTTGTGACGCGGTCGTGAAAGTCAAAGACCGTGTTCGCCCGAATCCGGCCAACGCCTCAAAGATGACAAGTTGCTATGTCGGCTACAAGCGGTTGTATCCAGCACTCAAGCAGGTTCTTCTTGGTACCTGAGGCACTCATTTGGAGGATGTCATGACCGAAAATGGGCATTATCTACCTAAGCCGGAGCACAAGTTCTCCTTTGGCCTTTGGACGCTCGGCAATCGGGGCCGAGATCCCTTTGGGGATGCGGTACGACGGTCGATTGCGCCAGTGGAAATCGTCGCAATGTTGGCGGATGTTGGAGCTTGGGGCGTTAACCTGCACGACAACGATTTGGTGCCGATTGACGCAACTCCTTCGGAACGAGACTGCATTGTGAAGAAGTTCGCCAAGGCGTGTGCGGAACATGGAATTGTTGTAGCGATGGCAACCGTGTCATTGTTCTTTCATCCCGTGTTTCGTGATGGGGCATTCACCGCGAATGATCCCGAAGTGCGTGCGTATGCTCTGCAAAAGACGATGCGGGCGATGGACATCGGTGCGGAACTGGGAGCAAAGATCTTCGTGCTATGGGGAGGCCGCGAAGGCGTCGAAACCGATGGCTGCCGCCGCGCCGATGAAGCGGTCAAACGCTTGCGCGAAGCCATAAATTACCTTTGCGAATACAATCTTGATCGCGGCTACGGTTACAAGTTTGCTTTGGAGGCCAAGCCCAACGAGCCGCGCGCCGATATCTACATGGCTACCACTGGTCATTACCTCGGATTTATTCCGACACTCGATCATCCCGAGATGGTGGGTGTGAACCCGGAGGTTGCGCACGAACATATGGCCGGGTTGAATTTCATGCACGGGGTCGCTCAGGCGTGGGAGTGCGGCAAGCTCTTTCACATTGACCTCAATGATCAAGCGCCCGGACGCTACGATCAGGATCTGCGCTTCGGCTCGGCCAACCTGAAGTCGGCGTTCTGGCTCGTGAAGTTCCTGGAGGACGTGGGCTATTCCGGACCGCGCCACTTTGACGCTCACGCCTATCGCACGGAAGACTACGAAGGCGTCAAGGACTTTGCACGCGGATGCATGCGCACCTATCTGGTTCTGAAAGAGAGGGCTCGCTGTTGGAACGCCGATAACGAAATCCGCGCGATTCTCAAGGAAATTTCTTCTAACTCGAACGGAACGCCGGTGGTGGGACGTTACGCAAAGCAAGGTGCGGCGGTCCTTTTGTCCCATGTCTTCGATAAGGACGCAATTATGAAGAAACGCTTGCCTTATGAATGCCTCGATCAGCTGACAATGGACATTCTGACTGGCACTCGATGAACGTGCCCCGCTTGACCGATGGCTGTTCCTTTTGAAAGATGTCGGCACACCCGGCGTCGAGAGGCGGCGAATTCGACGCCTCTCTCATCCGACCCTTCGGGAACACAAAAGGAAAGCCGGCCCGAACATCAGCCTTGGTTCTTTTGCGTCGCCCAGGGCACAACCATGAATTCTTACGGCATCCAAAGCTCCCGCTCTAGCCTGTCGCTCTCCTCCTTGGTGGGCTTTTTTCCCGTTTTCATCACTTCCCGGAACTGCCCTTCCATTCTAGCCGCAAACTGGGGGAGCTTCTCCGGATGTCGCTCCAGATTCAGCTGCATGACTCGCGTGTCCGTGGGGAAGCCGACAAATTCGCGGTAAGCAGAGGGCAGTGGAGGCCCACCAGTTTGTCCGGCAGGAGGAATGGGCGAGGGCAGGCGAAAAGCGTACATGCCGCCGCCCGCCAGAACCTCGTGCGGATACTGAAAGAGCCAAGTGCAGTTGTGCGAATCGAGAATCATGTCGGCCGAGACGACCACCCATTGCCCGGCGTCGGCTGCGGTGGGCCGCTGGCAGTTCCATATGTCGGACCCCGGCACAGTGGCTGCGGGATCGTTGGCTCCATAGGTGTCAATGCGCAAATTCAGGATTCCGTGCTTCTCGGCAAACTGCCTGACTTCCGGCAGCGCCTCATTCCAATCGACGTTGGAATCGCTGGCGAGCACGTATGCGGGCCTTCCCATTCCCAGCGCATTGAAATAAGTGAAGTAATAGGGGTATGTGCGCACCGCCGTAAACAGGCAGCACACAACCAGCAGAACAACGAGCGCCATCGCCGAACCTCCCGCCAAAGGAGCCGATTGTCGCAACTCGCCCAACAATCGTGGCAAAGGCGCCAACAGGAGTATCAGCAAAGCCAAAGGAATCGTGAAGTGACGGTAGCTGACGTCGAAGTGAGCCAGGATCGAAGCGCCTACGAAAACCAGCAGGGCGACCCAGAGTGCCCGCCAACGGGATTGCATTCCCTCGGGAACAACCCGAGGCTTGGCGCCGCTCCTCCGCTTTCGCGCCCACGCCAGGGCCGGCGCCACCAGGAGCAATCCGAGGAATCCCAAAGTCGACTTCAGAACGAATAACGCCGGGAAGTAGAACCAGACCCCGAACGGATACTTGTGGCCCAGGATAAAAGCAGGCCGTTTGTAGGTGATCGCGAGCATGAGAATCCCTCGCAAGTACAGCCAGGGCGGCATCAGCAGCCGCCGCACCGGCACCCATGCCGAGCCGTGCCCGATCAAATAGAGCACATCGCTGGTTTGGTTCCAGGACAAAACGAAGTAGACGGCATAAACGACTGCAGCAGCCCCGAGGATGCCTTTCATCGTTGCCCGCCAGCGCCGTCGGCGCCAAGCCCGGCCTTCCACCTTCGTCGCCGGCTGGCCAGCGATGGGAAGCCAGCGCGTGCTTAACGCGAACAGTCCGAACGCAAAGAACAGCAGGCCGGTGGAAAACTTCGAGAGCAGCGCGCCCGCCAGATACAGCCCGAATCGCAAAATGTTCCCGCGGCTCGGGTCCTCCCAGACTGCCGCAAACCACCAAAGGCTCGGCAGAGCGAACAGCGTGACCGCCACGTCGGTCAGAACCAAGGGCCCGAATGCGAGGAATACCGGCATGCTCACGTACGCACTTAAGCAAACTAGTCCGGCCCATGGGCCTCCCAGGCGGCTGCCATACTGGTAAATGACCCAGCCCAGTGCCAGTGTCAGAAGCAGCATCGGAATCCGCGCCCAGAACAGCGTCGTGGCGGCATCATTCCATCGTTCCAGCACCCATTCTCCGAAAACCCATTCCCCCAGGAGGGCGTGCGGGAGAAGCTGGCGGCTGGCTGTCCAGGAAACGTGGGAGTAGTCGGCGCGGGTGCCACGCAATGCCAGCGAAATTCCCGTCAGCACCTTGGCCAATGGCGGATGTTCCTCGTTCAGCCGCAGGTCGAGTTTCTGCACGTAACTCAGCCCGGCACCGATGTGCGGGACCTCGTCAATCGTGACGGACTCTCGCAAAGCGGCCCCGCCAGAGAGCATGGCCATTAACAGCAATAGCAGTCCAGCAGCGACATGGAAAAAGAGGAATTGATTGTTGCATGACTTCATATCAATCACTTATACGAAAACCGTTAGCACCCGGTTGGGATTGTGCCCTGGTGGACGAGAGCCGCAAACGCGTGATCGGGATCAGGGCTGCGATTTTGGCGAGCCTGCATCTGGCAAGTAAAGTTAAAGCGGTTGCAAACAGGGCGGTCCGATGCATGATATGCCTCCTAGGACGCGGTCGCGGGAGACCGCTTAGCTTTCTTCCGCCGCTCGGCCAATTCGTTGGCAATCGATGCATTCTTCTCGCTCGTCAGCGGATAGAGGAATAGGCATGCCGCGGCGGCGAAAAAAAATAAGCCTGCATAGAGGCTCGCCGTCAGAAGGATCCCTGTCTGTGTGCGAGTGGTTTGCGTGGCAGCTTCAGATACGAAACCGTAGGCTGATAGCAGCCATCCGGCGATGGCGCCGCCCAGGGCCAGCCCCGCCCACAACGCGAAGACCACCCCAGCGGTTACCGTAGCGGTAGCCCGGCGCCCGGTCTTCCATTCGCCGTAATCAGCGACGTCGCCCATCATCGCCCACAAGATCGGGCCCGACAGCCCGAACGAGAACTGACGAAGCACTTCCGTAGCGATGATGACGTGAGTGGAACCCGGCGGAATCACATATAACATCGCGGTGCAGATGCCCGTCAGGATCATGCTTGCGATGAAGAGCGTACGTTTGCCCACCCTCACAGACACGACCGTGGAGCAAGCCACGCCCAGCAGCAGCGCTGCAAGGCCAAAGCCGTTGAACCAGGCGAAAAGGTCCAAATTGCCTGCGACAAATCTGAAGTAAGGCAGCATGAGGTTGCCGCGTACCAGAATCGCGCTGAAGTAGAACAAGGTGACCAGAAACAGTACGACCCAGGAACGGTTACTGAAAAGGTCCGAGAGATCCTGTCCGAGCGAGGTCTTCTGCTGCGGATCGGGCTGGATGCGCTCCTGCGTGGTGAAGAAGGCAATAACGAAGAAGATGACACTAAGAACCGAGAGCAGCCCCATCGTAAGTTGATAGCCCCGCGCGTCATTGCCGCCGCCAAAGAATTTGACCATAGGAATGGCGAGGCTGGCGATAATAAACCCCGCGCTATTGGCCGCGATCTGGCGATACGAGGAGATGCTGGTGCGCTCGTCGGGGTCCTGGGTCATGACCGCCGTCAGCGAGGCGTACGGCACGTTGTTGACGGTGTAGATTACGCGGAGAAGGATGTAGGTGGTCCACGCATAGATGATCTTGGCGCCCCCACTGAGCTGTGGAGTGGTGAATGTCAGGATGCTAATGATGCCGAAGGGCGCGGCGGTCCAGAGCAGCCAGGGACGAAACTTGCCCCAGCGCGTACTGGTTCGATCCGCTATCACACCCATCACGGGATTGAAGCACGCGACTCCCAACCCCACCACCAGAAACATAGTTCCTGCCTGGGCTGCAGTTAGGCCGAAGGTGTGGGTATAGAAGTCGAGCTGCAACGCTAGCATGGCCTGGAACACAAAGTTAGCTGCCATGTCTCCTAAGGCATAACCGGCCTTCTCGCCAACGGAAAGTTTCTGGATCATAAAATGCCTCGTTGTGCCATGCCGCGGGGCAGCGTCAGTTCGTTACTGTGAGCGCGAGTTTCGTCAGGTCCTGGTCTCGTGAGGAACTGCCGATCATAATCGTGAACTCGCCCGGCTCAACGACATAATTCATATTCACGTCGTAGAACGTGAGCAAATCGGCAGTGATCTCGAACGAGATTGTCTTCTTTTCACCCGGACGCAGCGTGACTTTCTGGAAGCCCTTCAGTTCCTTTACTGGCCGCGTCGCTGAGCTGACTACGTCGCGAATGTACATCTGCACGACTTCCGCGCCTTCGCGTTTGCCGGTGTTCGTAACGTCGGCAAGCACACGCGTAAAGGCATTCGTGCGGATTTTCTTTTTCTCGAGCCGAACGTTCTGGATCGCAAACATCGTGTAGCTCAGTCCGTAGCCGAAAGGGTAAAGTGGCGTGACGTCGTCAAAGAGGTATCCGCGCCGGGCCGACGGTTTGTAGTTGTAGAAGACCGGCAAATGTCCTGCCGACCGTGGAATCGAGATCGGCAGTTTGCCACTAGGATTGACATCTCCAAACAGTACGTCGGCAACTGCGTGGCCGTTCTCTTGGCCAAGATACCAGCACTCGAAAATCACCGGCACATTCTGCTGGAGATAGTTAGTCGAAAGCGGCCGACCGTTATAAAGAAGCACCACTACGGGCTTACCAGTCACCAGTATCGCCTTCACCAGCGCATCCTGCCTTCCGATCAGATCGAGACTGGCGCGGTCTCCCATGTGGTTCAATGCCCAGGCTTCGCGCGATGTCTGTTCGTTGCCGCCGAGGGCGAGAATGATGATGTCTGCCTGCTTGGCAACTTCAACCGCCGCAGCAATCTGCCGCCGGTCCTCGTCGGGATCGCTGGGCACAACCACGTCTTGATTCCAGTTTCCACCGATCGTGATTTTGCAGCCTTCGCTGTAGAGCACTTGCGCGCGGGTGCCGACTCGCGTGCGGATGCCGTCAAGCACTGTAATTTCCTGCTTTGGCACACCGCTATAGCCGCCCAGTAAAGTGCGGTTGGCATTAGGTCCGATGACGGCGATAGCTCGGTACTTGCTCAAATCAAGGGGAACCAGGTCGCCTTCGTTCTTAAGCAGCGTAATGGCCTCACGGGCGGCCTGGCGGGCAAGCTCGCGATGCGCGTCACAGCCGACAATCCGCTCCGCCTCGGCAGGATCCACGTAGGGGTCGTCGAAAAGGCCGAGCTTGAATTTCCACAGGAGCATGGGGGCAACGAGCTCGTCTAGTTGCGATTCTTTCAGTACACGTTTCTTGACGAGTTCAACTAGATGCAGATAGCAATCCGGATCTGGCAACTCGATGTTCACACCAGCTTCAACGGCCAGTTTGCAGGACTCTTTCTTGTCTGCCGCTACGAAGTGACCGTGAGTCTCAGGTCGGTATCCGAGTTCCCAAATGGCAAAGTAGTCGGAGACGGTGTATCCCTTGAAACCAAATTCTTTGCGCAGGACGTCGCGCAGCAACCACTTACTCGCATGCGAAGGCACGCCGTCAACCTCGTTATAAGACGGCATTACACTGATGGCCCCGGCTTTCTGTAGAGATTCCTTGAAAGGATAGAAAAAGTTTTCGCGCAACACTCGCTGGGACACATTCGCCGGTGCGCAGTTCATGCCGGATTCTGGCTGGCCGTGTCCGACGAAGTGCTTCAATGTGGCGATCATGTGTCTCTTGTCGCGGAAACTACCATCGCCCTGAAAACCTCGCGTGGCCGCAACGCCCATCCGGGAAACCAGGAACGGATCTTCGCCGTATGTCTCCTCGACCCGCCCCCAACGGGCATCACGGGCCACGTCCACGACAGGCGTGAGCGCCTGATGCCCGCCTCGCGAACGAACTTCGAGGGCGGTCACTGTGAAGAGCGACTCTACAAGTTCGGGGTTAAAAGTCGCGGCCAACGCAATCGGCTGAGGGAAACTGGTTCCATCGACGGCCGCGTGCCCGTGGAGGCATTCCTCATGAAAGACCACGGGTATCCCCAGCCGCGCGTTCTCGATAAAAAACTCCTGGATTGCATTCGTGGTTTCCGCCATCTGGCGGGCATTCAGGCCTTTGCCCGCGTCGCTTGGACGGCCCACCTGCCCAAGCCCGTTGCCGTCTTTGAAAGATCGCTCGGCTTTGGCCAAATCAAAGTTGCCCTGCGCATCCACCAGAGTCTGAGGCTTCTTTTGCCAGATGCAGATCATCTGCGCGGCCTTCTCTTCGAGTGTCATGCGGGACAGAAGGTCGCGAACCCGCCTTTCTGGTGAAAGGATTGGGTTTTGATATGGAAGAACGTGCGGTTGGGTTTTGCTGCGCTTGCTCGACACAGATGATTTTTTGGTTTTCCTTGTCAGCGCGTTGCTTTGGGTCACGAAGAGTCTCCTAAAACAATTTCATGTATGAATGTCCGTTTGCAGGTGCGTGGCTCGCAACATGTCAGCGTAAGATCCGTTCCTGGCACTGGCCGCGGCAAAGTCCGAGATAGCTAAACCGCAGAGTTGCTGCAAATCAACGCTCGAAGGAGTAGGCCGCTCACCGCTACCTCGTCGGTCGAAGGCCGTGGTGGAGTTCATTTTCCTGATAGCTCTTTTGTAAGTCTCTTGTAGAAATACGCGCGTGTGGTAGTATACGACCGTTAACGTTTACGCTCAAGTTTTTAGCGCGTTTGCAGGGGACAACAGACTCTGTTCTGCTCGCAAACCTGCAAATTGGTTTTCATGGCCCCACCTGTGAAGCGCGAACCACAATCGCCGAGTGGCATGAGTCGGGTTCGCATGCGGGGTATTTCGGTGCACCGTCGATTGCGGGAAACTTTCACGTTAGGGAACGTCGTACTGCATGAGTAGGCGGAACGCGACGTCATCCCGGTTGCTGCCGACGCGGCATATTCGCGGGGGAAAGCAGATGGTTACAGGAGCCTGCAAATCAGAACTGACAGTTCGCCGCGGGGAGCCCCGCGCCAACCCCACCATCCCAGTTAAATCAGCTTCGTCCGAAGACTGCTCGATTTGCGGTCATTGGGTTTCCCTTCCGCTCAGGTTTCTGACCCAAAGGGCGTCGCTGGCAGTGCTCGCACTTTTCGCCAGTATCGCTCTGATTGCTCTAGGCGCAACTGCTCCTGCTCTGGCCACAGAGCCAGACAAGGTTGTCTTGACCGTGAACGTCTCCCAACCGGGCGCAAAGATCGACCGGAACATATTCGGCCAGTTTGCCGAGCATCTTGGACACGGCATTTACGAAGGCATCTGGGTCGGTCCGGATTCCAAAATCCCGAACACTCGCGGCATCCGCAACGATGTCGTGGACGCGCTTAAAGCCCTGAAGGTACCGAATGTCCGCTGGCCCGGCGGTTGCTTCGCCGACGAATATCACTGGCGCAACGGCATCGGGCCAAACGATCAGCGAGGAGTCACTCTCAATCCAAACTGGGGCGGCGTGATCGAGCCGAACACATTCGGTACACATGAATTCATGGACTTCCTCGACCAGATTGGCGCGGAGGCGTACATCTCAGTCAATGTCGGCTCGGGCGCTCCGCGGGAGGCCGCTGACTGGCTGGAGTACATGACGACCGATCAGCCGACGACGCTGGCGAAAGAACGCGCCGCTAATGGTCATCCGGCACCTTACAAAGTCGGTTATCTCGGCCTTGGCAACGAAAGCTGGGACTGTGGCGGCAACATGACACCCGACTATTACCTGAGCCGGATGAAGATCTACAGCCGATTCGTCCGCAACTTCAATCCAGAACAACAGGAGCCGCACCAGATGTTGAAGATCGCCGTGGGCCCTGGCGGCGATGAACCGCGTTGGACGGAATGGACGGAAGCGATCATGAAGGCCTATCAACATCATCAGTGGAGCTGGGATATGAACGGCCTTTCGATGCACTCCTACACTGTTGTGAAGTGGCCGCCCTCGTTTGCATCGGTGGGGTTCGCAGAGACCGAGTACGCCCAGATTCTCAAGTCCACCTTGGAAATGGATGGCCTGATCGCGAAACATTCGGCCATCATGGACAAATATGACCCGGAGAAGAAGGTCGCCCTGGTCGTCGATGAATGGGGCACCTGGTACGCCCCGCTGCCAGGCAGTAATCCCGGCTTCTTAGTCCAGCAGAATAGCCTGCGCGACGCCGTTCTCGCTGCGCTGAACCTGAACCTCTTTGCCCGCCACGCCGACCGCGTGCGCATGGCCAACATCGCGCAGATGGTCAACGTGCTGCAGGCAATGATCATGACCAACAAGGAAAAGATGGTTCTGACTCCAACCTATTACGTCTTCAAGATGTACGTGCCGTTTCAGGACGCGACATTTGTTCCGATCACAATCGACGCCGGTTGGTACACGCACGGAGACGCCGCCTTGCCGCGCTTGGATGCCATTGCAGCGAAAGATAAGTCTGGCAAGCTGTGGATCGCGATCACGAATCTCGATCCCAACCGCGACGTCGAAATCGGAGCAAGCCTGGTTGGCATCACGGCCAAATCAGCAACTGGAGTAACGCTGACCGCGCCCAAGGTTGACAGCGTCAACACCTTCGAGGCGCCCAACACGGTTGTTCCGGAGCCGGTGTCAGCGAGAGTGCAAAGCGGCAAGTTGCTGCTGAAACTGGAGCCCAAGTCGGTAAGCGTAATCTCCGTTGAGCAATGAGACGACCAAGTAAGTGAGGTCTCTCCGCTCTTCACGCCTATCGCTCATGGGCGCCGAGCTGTGTCGGCGGTCCGGCTGCAATGATCGAGATGCTCGTCCAGAGCACTGGCGACGAGATGACCGGCGACCGGTCGACCGCGACTCAGATTCAATCTGGCGAGCCCCTCGTGTTCGATGGATTTCTTCACAACATCGGTCGATGATCGCAGACTCGTAACATACTGTTATCTCAAGAAAGGCGCCAATGATAACTGACAAACTACTTCCTGTGGCTACGCTGGCAGTAGCCTTCGCAATGGGCTCTGGGCTCGCGGCACAAGTACAGACCGACGTGCCTGCAGTTGTCCCCGGTGCGAAGCCGGTAGCGGTTGAGCACATTAAGATCCACGGGACGGCCCTGGAAGGCAACTTGGAGGGAGATGCGGTCGATCGCGATGTGTTCGTGTTCTTGCCGCCCCGTTATGCCAGCGACAAGTCACGGCGTTACCCCGTCCTCTATGCCCTGCACGGTTATTCGATCGGCGCCGAGCAATGGACCCACGAAATTCATGTGCCGCAAACCATTGAAGGCGCTTTCGCCCAAGGCGCAAAAGAAATGATCGTCGTGTTGCCTGATTCGAAAACACTCCACAACGGTTCCATGTATTCGAGTTCGGTCACCACCGGAGATTTCGAGACGTTCATCGCACTTGATGTGGTCGCATACATCGACACTCATTACCGGACAATTCCGGATCGACTCAGCCGCGGCCTGGTCGGTCACTCGATGGGAGGCTACGGTGCCACCCGCATCGGCATGAAGCATTCAGATGTGTTCGGTAGCCTCTACATCATGAGTCCCTGTTGCTTGTCGCCCCGGACGCCGGACCCAGAACTTGAAAAGACGCTGGAAGCGGTGAAGACACCCGCGGATTCGGCCAACCTGTCGTTCTTTCCCCGCGCCACGCTTGCAAGTGCGGCGGCCTGGTCACCCGATCCGAGAAACGCGCCGCTATATCTGGATCTCCCGACGAAGGACGGCGTAGCTCAACTGGATGTTCTCGCAAAATGGACGGCGAATGCGCCGCTGGCTTTCATCGATCAGTACATCAGGAATCTCCGCCAGTACCGCGCGATCGCGATCGATGTTGGCGACAAGGACGGCTTACAAGTCGATGCCGGCAAACTGCACGACGTTCTCGATAAGTACGGTATCGCGAACAGCTTCGAAATCTATCAGGGCACTCACACCAGTAAGGTGGCTGATCGCTTCCAGAATCATGTTCTGACGTTTTTCAGCCGCAGTCTCTGTTTTCAGGCAGGTTGTCGTGAATGAAGCCAACCAGCTCAAAGCTTTTCTGCGATTGCCGTTTACGGTAATCGTCTAAACGGTTTGCGGCTGAAACGGGGAATGTCAACATTCTGAATTCCCAGAAGGGCTCGTTTTCTTTATGCTCCCTCGATGCGTGTTCGTTCGATCACAAGCCGTTCTTGTCGCCGTCCTGGCTTTTTGTTTGCCCGGACTCAGCTCTGATTTCATGATGCAAGTGACTGACAGTGGCTATCTGAACACGCAGGGCTTCAACGTGACGCTCTACGACAACACCTTCCACCCCATCTTCGTCGACGAGAAGAACGCCGCCATGCAGATCATTCTCCATGGCGAACGCATCGCCACCGACGGCGACATACGCCTGATGCCGACTCCGGAGCAGTGGGATTTGGTCGCGCAGCTCAAGAGCCATCACGCCGACAAGGAACACAACCGTCTCACGGCGCAGCTATCCTTCCCCAGTTATCAGATGGATTACCGCTTGGAAGTTGCCGCCGAGCCTGGCGGCGTGCGCGTGAGTGTAAATCTCGACAAGCCGCTCCCTGAGAAACTGGCCGGCCGCGCAGGCTTCAATCTGGAGTTTCTGCCGTCGGTTTATATGGGCAAGACCTATGCCGTGGACGGCCATGCGTTCGGCGTTTTTCCGCGCAGTCCTCTGGACGCAATGCAAGTGATTCCACCCTCGCCCGACGATCCGAAGAAACTGCCCTACCAGGAGGAATGGGACCAAGCCAAGGGCTACACGCAGCCCCTTCCGCTGGTCACCGGAAACAGTATGACGTTCGCGGTCGAAGATCCGCTCCACTGTATTCGCGTCACGTCCGAAACTGGCCCGCTGTCTCTCTATGACGGACGCAACCGCGCCCAGAACGGCTGGTTCGTCCTTCGCACGCTGATTCCTTCCGGCAAGACCGAAGGAGCCGTGGTCTGGCATATTCGCCCTAATGTGATTCCGAATTGGACGCGACCGCCGATGGTGGCGCACAGCCAGGCCGGCTACGCTCCCAATTTCTCAAAGGTCGCTCTCATCGAACTGGACCCGAAATTCGACGCGCCGCGAACCGCCAGGGTCTTCCGTCTGGTCGACGACGGCTCCTACAAGCAAGTTTTCGAAGGGCCCATCTCAGCCCCAACTCCTTGGCTGCGCTACACCTACGCCCGGTTCGATTTCACTCCTGTGAATGATCCCGGCTTGTACTCGATCGAATACGCGGGTCAGCGCACCGATCTGTTCCCCATCGCCAGGGATGTATACAGCCGGACCTGGCAATCCAGTCTGGACGGCTACCTCGCAGTCGAGATGGACCACGTCTCGGTCCGCGAAGGCTATCGCCTTTGGCACGGCGTTTCTCATCTCGACGATGCCCGCCAGGCGCCGCCGAACACACAACATTTCGACGGAGCATGGATGGGTCCCAACACCGATTCGCCGTTCCAAGCCGGCCAGCACATCCCGGGATTGAATGTCGGCGGCTGGTATGACGCGGGCGATTACGACATTCGCGCCGAGAGCCAATATGCCGTCATTGAGGATTTGGCTCTGGCCTACCAAGAGTTCGACCTGAAGTGGGATGAACTGGCAGTCGACGAGACTGCCCGCACGGTCGAGATGCATCGGCCCGACGGGGTCCCCGACGCAGTACAGCAGATCAAGCACGGCGTTTTGCAGGTGCTCGGACAGATCAAGTCGATCGGTCACCCGGTTCCCGAGATCATGGAGCCCAATCTGCGGGAGTACACGCACTTGGGCGATGCCGCGTCGAAGACCGATGGTCGGATCTATTCCAGCAAACTCGGTCCGCACGAGGTGCAGGGAGACTTGTCCGGCGTTCCAGATGATCGCTGGGCCTTCACCACCAAGGAACCTCGACTGCAATACGGCGCCGCCGCAGCGCTGGCCGCCGCGTCACGGGCTCTTAAAGGGTGGGATGATGCTCTCGCCAGGGAGTGTCTGGAAACTGCAGTCAGGCTGTGGCAAGAGGAACATGATCATCCGACCGCCATCCAAACTCAGCTAGGGGAACGTTTTCCTTCGAATTTCGCCGAAGAAATCGTCCGCAACGAGGAGTGGAAAGCTACGTTGCAGCTACTGATCGCGACCAATGGTAGCGAGGTCTACAAGAAGCGCCTCCTCGAGATGTTCCCTGCGGCGCAAAAGCGCTTTGGCTTCGGCGGCTGGACCGCCGTGTTCGCTCTACCCTACTTGGATGCTGACTTCAGGAAGCAGCTCGAAGCAGCGGTTCGATCCTATGTCGCCGAACTCGACACCGAACTGGCGGCAACTCCGTTCGGCGTGCCCCCGAGCCGCGGCAGTTGGGGCGGCTCGATCGCCGTAGCCGACCTCGGCGTCCGGATGTATTTCCTGCACAAAGCATTTCCGGAGATCGTTGGTACGGACTATACGCTCCGCGCCGCCAACTACGTGCTGGGTACTCATCCGGTCTCGAGCACCTCGTATGTGTCTTCGGTTGGCACCGTTTCGAAAGTAAAAGCCTACGGGAACAATCGTGCTGACGGCACCTTCATTCCCGGTGGTGTGATACCGGGCTATGTCGTTATCAAACCTGATTTTCCGGAGTGCATCGATGACTTTGGCTTTCTCTGGTTCGAAGACGAATACGTGATTGATGTCGCCAGCCGGTGGATTCTGGCGGCTAACGCAGCCAATGCGTTGGTCAAGTAACGTTAAATAAGGCAGACCCCGATTCCTGCTGTCCGATTACTGCCAGACGATTGGTTCCTCGCCTGCGTTCGCGACGCCGCTCGGCATCTTCGAGTTCTCTCTGAATGGCTGGAAGCAGACGCTTCAGATTGTCTTTCATGAGATAGTCTTGTGCTCCCTGTTTGAGAGCTGCCACCGCGGCATTTTCGCCGATGGTTCCCGACAGAAGGAGCTATCACTCTCGCAAGGTTTGAGAAAATTCGGCGGAGCGCAAGGCTGCGCTAATATTTCAATGAGGTGAGTTGATGAGTGCGCCACGCGCAGTACTCTGGGACATGGATGGAACCCTTATTGACTCCGAGGAATTGCACTGGATCGCGTGGCGAGACATTATGGCCAACGAAGGAATAAGCATCACGCGCGAGCAGTTTCTTGCGTCGTTCGGTCAGCGTAATGATTCCATCCTGCCCCAATGGTTGGGTGCTACCGCGACCGTCGAGAGCATCGAGAGAATCGCAAATGCCAAAGAGAAACGTTATCGTCATCTCGTGCGGACCGAAGGCATGTCACCATTGCCTGGGGTTGCTGGTTGGTTGCACCGGCTACACCAGCAGGAATGGCTGCAAGCAATTGCCTCGGCGGCGCCACGAGCAAACGTCGAGGTGGTCCTTGCAGCTTTATCTGCGGCCCATTTTTTTCAGGCCATAGTCTCTGCCGAAGACGTGCATAAGGGCAAACCGGATCCCGAAGTGTATCTCATTGCTGCTTCGCGGGTCGGCGTTGCGCCCGACCGATGCATTGTTGTCGAAGACGCCGCCGCGGGGGTCGAGGGAGCGCGCCGGGCTGGTATGCCGAGCATCGGAGTAAGTCACGACGGTAAGCGTCTGCCTGCTGATGTGGTGGTGAAATCTCTGGATCTCCTCGCCCCCAATGCTTTTGAAACACTGCTGCGGAACCGTGGAGCCCGCACCGGAAATGGCTAGCTGCGTCGGTCGAGTCCCAGTGTTGTTTGAAAATTGACTAGACCCACCAGGCCCGTGACCGGCCCGTCTGGAACTTCTCGACAGCCGCAGTGTCTTCCTGCCAAGATGGTGCATCTATGCGAACCCCTGCAATTATTTCTGCCAAGTGTGCCCCTGTTCTCATTGTTTGCAATGGCACAGACAAGGCCACAAATCAAATTTCGCTTTTGCTATCGGTCGAGCGCAATTGCCACGCCGTAAGGGGTCAGGTCGACCGAGTCTGCCCACTTGCCGTCGAGTAAGAGTTTCATGGACCGAGGTAGAGCCACGCGCCGGTTCTCCTGTGCGAAGTTGATGAGAATGAATATCTGTTTCCCCGCGCTCACGCGGCGGCTAACTTCTACACCATCGGGCACAGGTCCGAACACGGGCGTAACGCCAGATTTGTGAGTCATCCATTCGGCTGCGGAAGCCATGAGTTTGTCATCCAGCACGGCACCGATGTAAGTAATTCTTCCTTTGCCGAAGGCACGGGTGGTGACGGAGGGTTGCTCGTCGAGCCATCCATTGCTCCTGCCATACCTCAGAAGGACTTCCTCGCCGGGGGCCTGACTTTTCAGTTGCTCGGCCCAAATGCTTGCTTGTCCATCGCCCCATGCGCCGGAAACCGGGAAATCCTTTTCGAGCGCGTAGTACTGCTCGACGCGCGCGCCCAGGGCGTCGACTAGAAATCCGGGCTGCCGCTGCGGCAACAGCGCGTTGAATTCATCCTTCATGCCGGAACGTGGACCGAGGGCGAGGTGGCCGCCATTGCGCACGTATTCAAGTAGGTGATCCGCGAGATCCTTCGGCAACACGTTCAGACTGGGCGCTGCCACGAGCTTGTAGCCCTCCAGCGGGGCGTAGGCGCTGACCACATCGACGGATTGTGAGAGCTGACGCAATGCCCTGTAGTAGCTCGTCAGCAACTTGATGTCGTCGTACTTTTCGGTGTGTCTCTGAAACTGTATGGCCCAGTGACTGTCGTAGGAGTAGAGCAACGCCACCTCGGACACAGGCTGCGTGCCGCGGAAAACATCTTCGACCTTGGCGAATTCCTGCGCCGTTTGCGCGACTTCGTTGTAGAAAGGCACGGGTGTGCCGTCGGAGCCGACGAGCACGCCGTGAATCTCCTCCTGTCCGTTGAGCGCGCTGCGCCATTGCCAGTAGTTAACATCGTCAGCGCCGTGGCCAATCGCCTGCCAGGCCATGGCACGTGCCTCGCCGCGATTCAGGAAATTGTTAAGCGATGACCAATTCACCGCCCCAGGTTGCGTCTCCATTACCCAGAAATTCTGGCGTTTGAAGCCCCGGGTCAGGTCGTGGGCCAGGCCGTTATAGGCGGAGTCAACGTGGCCCGTGCCGACATAGTCATCCCAGGACGCGAAGGTGAGCGGCCCGGTGATGGGGTAGTGATCGAATCCGTCGAAAAAGCCCATGAGATTCCCGGTGATGAACTGGTGCGGACCGGCGTGCTCGCGGATCGCGTCGATCTGATTCTGCTGGTAGGAAGTCCAAGTGTAGGTGATGAAGCGCTTCCAATCCAGCATCAGCCCGGGATTGTGCTCGCCTACCGGAATCGGGATTTCTTCCCAGTTGTCGTACGTCTGACTCCAGTAGGAGGTCGACCAGTGTGTGTTCAGGTGGTCGAGCGTTCCATATTTTGCCTTCAGCCAACCCTGAAATTGTTGGCGCGTAATCTCGTCGTAGGACATCTGGGCGTAGCCGTATTCGTTGTCGATCTGCCAGCCCACGACATTGGGATTGTGTCCGAAGCGAATAGCCATCTGCTCGGCAATGCGGTGGCAGAATTCGCGATAGCGCGGGGAAGTGGATGAGCCGTGCGCGCGGTTACCGTGCGCAACGCGCTGGCCATTTGGTTCCACTCGTAGCGTGTCAGGATATTTTTGCGTGAGCCAGGCGGGCGGTGTCGCGGTGGGCGTGCCGAGAACCGAAACGAGGTGGTGCTTGGAGGCGAGGCCGATGGCGCGCTCTAGCCAGTCGAAATCATAGTGACCCTCGGAGGGCTCCATGCGGCTCCAGGCAAATTCGGTGATGCGGACCACTTTCAAATTCGCGGCTTCCATAAGTCGCAAATCCTCTTCCCAGCGCGACTCCGGCCACTGCTCGGGATACCACGCCACGCCCATCAAGATTGCGTTTTGCCCGGGGATCTGCGTGGGAATGGGCTTGTTCCGAAGGGGCGCGGGAGTTTCAGCCGGCGCCGCGGTGAAAAGAAACAGCAAGAAATACAAAACAGCACGGAAGAAAGATGATGACGGCACGGACGCCTCCTGAACTCGTCTGAACTGGCGAGTCACGGTTATGTGATGTCCACAATACTCCACGATCCCATCAGGAGTGCCGGTGAGGCTGATGTCGTTCCAGTCCCGTTTGGTCCTCGGACCATCAAGAGCAGGACTCGCGAGGACACCCGTCCCTCCAGTCACCTCGTAATCATGGCACTATTGCGGATTGCATACTCTCGTGACGCCAGTCTCAGGTATTTGTCGTTCCGAGCGCCTTCTCTTGGCGCGAGGAATCTGCAGTTCGCAAGCCATGGATAACGGCAGATCCCTCAAGGCTGGCGCATAATGAGGATATACAGTTCTTGATTGTGCAATTTCGGAATCATGGCGCGATTCCTGAGCAGCCTACCGAATCCGCCTGGGCCGAATTGCGTGACGCGCAATTGCAGACGGTTAAGCGAATCCCCGGAACTGCCACTGTCCGGTCTGTGAACGTGATCGAATGCGCCGTGATTTCCAATCCAGACGGTGCCTTCTCTCGCGATCAATAGTGGACCCGGTCGATTACCTCCAAGTCCTTCCCGTGCACTAAGACTCACGACTTTAAGGTCATGGAGACTATCGACGCCGCTGGAAGTTGTGATCCACATGTTGCCTTCGTGGTCCTCAAAGAATGCATTAATGCCATCGCTGGATAAGCCATCGACCGCGCTAAAGTGATCTACATCATCGCCCTGGATGCGGTATATCCCCTGGTTCTGGGTTCCGACCCACAGTGCATTCTGTTTGTCCAGGTACAAGGCGCTGACCGATAGGCTTTCGCCGTCGAATCTTGCAATTCGAAAGGATGTCCACTTATCTTTCCAGAGACGTTGCAAGCCAAGTTGATGGCCTTGTCGCGCCATCCCCACCCAAACCGATCCGTCTGTCGCGGGAGCGATCGCTGAAACTCCTTCGAGCCCCTCATTCGATTTTGGGATCATTAGTTTGAAAGTGGAGAAAGAATCAGGTTTCCAACGAATCGCCACTGTAGGGCTGCCAAACCAGAGATTGCCGAAGGAGTCTTCTGCCAGGGCTCCGGCGTAGGGAAAGGGAATACCGTCAGACTTTCCATAACACTTCACAGTGTCGGCCATTACGCTGCAGATAGGTCCGCTCTCGTCACGAACCCGCGAGCGCGCGAACCAAACGACCCCCTGCCGGTCCCGAATTATCGAATTCACTCGCCCGGACGTTGTCGGATAATTCTTCAATGCCCCGTCCCTCAGGGCCGCGAGGCCGCTGCCAGTTCCAATCCAAAGACTCCCGTTCGTTCCCGGAAGAAGCGAGTAAACCGACTTCGAAAACTGCTGCCCATCGCTCGAAACCCATGGAACAAAGCGGACGCCGGCGAACCGCAGTAATCCGTTCGCCGTGCCGACCCACATGTATCCGTCGGTTGTCTGCGTGATCGCGAGAGGCTCTCCGTTGATGACTCCATCCTGCAATCGCCAAGCTGAGTGCGCATACCGGGTAATGCGCACGTTGTCATCGACACCCCAGAGCAATGGTGCCAAGCCAAATAGCAAGAGAAGGGTACGCAAGATGAAGCGAAGAATAGAAGCCTCCGCAGCTGGATGCTGAAATGCCTCAGGTAATTCCCCACGTCGTGCCCAAGCTGCCATGAACAGGAAAAAAGTAAAAGCCATCCCCCACATTGAGGCAGCTTCCAATACTGTTTGAAGATTGTACCCCGACAGAAAAGGGGTAGGTATGGCCACAAGGATTCGATGCCGTCAAACCTCACTGGGATCGAAGATTAAGTCACGCGGGCAAAAGTCAAGGCCGCTTTCGCCACATCATCGATTTCTGATCGCGATGCATTCGCCTGCTGGAGTCGTTGAAACCGGACTGCTCATCTGCCCCTCAGAGAAAGCTCCGCAAAACTCGTCAATAGCATTGCGCGGTACATTTTCTCCGGTCCGGTTCGAGGGCAAGACTATGCGGAATTGCGGCTATTTCGCGCGATTTCTAAGGTAAGGCCGGCCGATTTCTCTGCAGTTCAGACTGCGTGGTAAAGCGAGTGGAAGTCGAACTCTGGTTAGAACTTCTGGAACCCACAAGAGCGCGCACGTGCGTGGGTTGCAGCCCATTGTGCAGCAACAACATACAGTCGGAGAATGGGACAAGGGGCGCAGATGGGCGAGGCTGGTCCCGTTTCAC
>Ga0116121_1000070_pt1 | contig 53119 bp, 40 predicted proteins | sample June2015DPH_13_1_FD_89725 | JGI IMG/M metagenome (GOLD analysis project Ga0116121, IMG submission 89725) | Peatland microbial communities from SPRUCE experiment site at the Marcell Experimental Forest, Minnesota, USA - June2015DPH_13_10 | ecosystem: Environmental > Terrestrial > Soil > Wetlands...
CAACTGCACTGCTTCTAGATCTTCTGCAGCCTCTGCACCTCGTGCACCCCTGGAATTTTCCTCAGCCCAGCCATGATCTGCTCGAGGTGTTTGAGGTCGGAGATATCGAGAACAATCTCCACGCTGGCCTGGCTGTTGGCCGTATGCGCCCCGATGTTGCGGATATTACTTTGAGCATCTCCGATAACGCTAGTAATATTTTTAAGCATACCGAAACGGTCGTCGCAATAAACCGTAAGCTTGACCGCGTAAGCCGTGGGCGTGTTCTCATCGCGGCCCCACTCCACATCGATGCGCCGTTCCGGTTCATACATGAGGTTGGTCACATTAGGACAACTCACCGCGTGCACCGCCACTCCCTTGCCCCGCGTGATGTAACCCACAATGCCTTCTCCACGAATGGGATTACAACAGCGCGCGCGGTAGACCAGCATGTCTCCCTGGCCCTTGACCATGATGGCGTTGTGGTCGCCAAACACGCGGCGCACCACGCTGGCAATGGCGCCGGGCTTGTTGCTCAATCCTTCGGCCTCAATATCGCCCGCCATCGAAGGCGTCGCGCCCGCCGGCAGCAGCCGCGCCAGCACCTGCCGCGCGGAATATTTTCCATAGCCGATACCGGACATCAGATCGTCAACTCTGCCCAGGCCATAAGCGGCGGCAACCTTCAACAATTCATCATCCTTGATTTCTTTGAGCGCGATGCGATACTTGCGCGCTTCCTTCTCGATCACCTTTCGGCCAATTTCAATGGCGCGCTCCCGCTGGTGCACGTTGAGCCAGTGCTTGATCTTGTTGCGTGAGCGCGACGACTTAACCAGCCCCAGCCAGTCGCGGCTGGGCTTGTGTCCCGCCTGGGTAATGATCTCGACGATGTCGCCGGAATGCAGCTTGTGGCGCAGCGGCACCATGCGTCCGTTCACTTTGGCTCCCACGCACGTGTGCCCGACTTCCGTATGAATGGTGTAGGCAAAGTCGATGGGCGTGGCCTCGCGCGGCAGCACTACCACCTTGCCTTTCGGCGTGAAGGTGTAAACCTCTTCGGGATAAAGATCGACCTTCAGCGCGGTAAGGAATTCATTGGGATCGCTGACATCGCGCTGCCACTCGACCACCTGCCGCAACCACGCCAGCCGCTGCTCGTCCTGCGCCGAGACGGGACCGTCTTTGTATTTCCAGTGAGCCGCGATGCCTTCCTCAGCCATCTTGTGCATCTCTTCGGTGCGAATCTGGATTTCGAAAGGCGTTCCATCTTCGGTGATGACTGAGGTGTGCAGCGACTGGTAGAAGTTGGGCCGCGGCATGGCGATGAAGTCTTTGATGCGCCCCGGCACCGGTCGCCAGATGTTGTGAATGATTCCGAGCACGGCGTAACAATCCTGAAGCGAGCGCGTGATCACGCGCATGGCAAAGAGGTCGTACACCTGATCGACGGAAATGTGCTGCCGCTGCAGCTTCTTGTGGATGCTGAACAGCCGCTTCATCCGGCTCTCCACCTTGGCCTGGATGCCCGCTTCTTTCAGCTTGTCGTTGATGATGACCTGCATCTTCGCGAGAAAGGCTTCACCCTGTTTGCGGCGAGCGTTGACAGCTTTTTCGACCTGCGCGTAGCCGGCGGGATCGAGGAAGAGGAAGCCGAGGTCTTCGAGTTCGCCGCGGATCTTTCCCATGCCCAGGCGGTGGGCGATGGGAGCGTAGATTTCAAGCGTCTCTTCGGCAATCTTGCGCTGGCGGTCGGGCTGCAGGTGTTCCAGCGTGCGCATGTTGTGCAGGCGGTCGGCCAGCTTGATGAGCACCACGCGGATGTCATCGACCATGGCGAGCATCATCTTGCGCAGGTTCTCGGCCTGCTGCTCTTCGCGCGTGGCGAAATCGATCTTGCTGATCTTAGTGACGCCCTCGACGATGTGCGCGACCTGCTCGCCGAATTCCTTGCGGATGTCGACGATGGTCACCGAGGTGTCTTCAACCGAGTCGTGGAGCAGGCCGGCGGCGATGGCGACCGGGTCCATCTTCATCTCGGCGAGCACCAGCGCGACTTCGAGGGGGTGGACGAGATAAGGCTCGCCGGAGGCGCGGGTCTGGCCTTCGTGGTACTTCAGGGAATAGTCGTAGGCTTTCTTGACGATGGAGAGATCGTCCTGCGGACGATTTTCCTCGATCCGCTTCATCAGCTCGCGGAACTTGGTGAGCGTAAGAGCGGTGGTCGCGATCTGTTGGCGCAAGCTCGCCATGTAGGATTATAGCCCGCGGAGAGAGCCGGCTCGGAGGGAGGGCAACCGGGAGGGTGACTCGATTATACGTTCCGGTAGGAACGCTGGCGGGCAAAGCGAGAAGTGTTCCGACCGGAACATTCGTTCTAATGTTCCGACTGGAACACTTGTACGGGCAAGAATGTATGTATTTCGTTATATGTACAATGTCCCCTAAGCGAAGCAAACTACGGGAGTTAGAGAAGGCCGGACCGAAAGGACGAAGCGGCCGGGAGAGAGGGTTTCGTGGTCCCGGCCAAAATCGTAAGAGCTATGGCAATACATAAAAGGCCAGGTTGCTGGCAAGCACGCCGGTGGGCGTGACCACGTTGATTACGCCCGTGGCAGCGCCCGATGGCACCTGGGCCCGGATGAGGGTACTGGAGACAACCTTGAACTCTGCCGGCGCGTCATTGAAGAACACCTGAGTCGTGCCCGTCAGATTGTTTCCCAGAATATTGACGATCCGCCCGATTTGGCCGAAGTTAGGGTTGGCTTCCACAAACGGGCCAAGCCCCAAAGACAGACTGAACGTGGTGCCGCAACCGCCGATGCAGTTGGTGCTGCTGCCGCCTGCAAAAGTGGTTCCGTAGATCTCTCCGTTGGTGGCTTGCATCGGACTCTCGAAGGGACCGGTGCCGTCCGCGCAGTCTGTTTGCGAACAGAAGTCATAGAGCGTGGTAAGCGTGCCCGCGGGCGTGATCTTGAAGAGCGTGCCGCTTACGCCGTTGGTTCCGCCTTCTGGTGTTGTCCCGTAAAAGTTTCCGTCGTTGGCCTGGATCAGCGCGGCCTCGGGATAGGCGCCGTCGGAATAGTCGAAGCTGTGTAGCGTATTGAGCTTGCCGGCAGGGGTGATTTCGAATACGGTGCCGAAGCCGTTAGCGCCGCCTTCGGCTGTCGTCCCGTAAAGATTCCCGTCGGTACCCTGAACCAGACCACCGAAAACTTCGGTTCCGTCCGTGCAATTTGTTTGGGCACAGAAGCTGTAAAGAGTGGTCAACTTGCCCCGAGGAGTCACCTTGAAGACCGTGCCGCAGCCTGAACTAACTCCACACGCGGTATTGGCTCCGCCCGCAATCGTTGTCCCGTAGAAGTTTCCATCGGTGGCCTGGATGAGGGAGCCGAAATCCGGATTCTTGCCGTTGGCGCCGTTGAAACTCGCCAGCGTAGTCAGCACACCTGCTTTGGTTATCTTGAAGACGGTTCCGGCGCCCGAAGCGCCGCCGACGGCCGTGGTTCCGTAGAAGCTGCCGTCGGAACCTTGAACCAATCCTGCCGAAGGATTAGCACCGTCGCTGCAGCCGGATTGAGAGCAGAAGCGATACAGAGTCGTAAGTTTACCCGCCTGAGTGATCTCGAAGATGGTTCCGGAGTTGATGACGCCACCAGCATTTGTTGTCCCATAAAGAGTGCCATCGGCGGCTTGTAATAATCCCGCGTTTGCAACCGCGCCATCGCTACAACTGGGCTGAGAGCAAAAGCTGTACAGGGTGACGAGCTTGCCCGCAGGGCTCATTGCGAACACGGTGCCCTCATCGCTGGTGCCGCCTGCTGCTGTTGTGCCGTAGAAGTTTCCATCGGCTCCCTGCACGAAAGGAGAGGCAGGCCAGCCGGGGTCTCGACCATTGGTTTTGTTGAAGCTTGCCAGGGTAGTGAGCTGCGCAGGCGCGGAGATGGTTGCCGCCCAAAGCAGAAGGGGGATAAAGGCCATTCGCTTCGTCATGTAGTCTCCCCGGTACAGTGAAGACGAGATTGTCCCTTGCAGCGGAAGGGGAGTCAAGATGCAGGATTTTGCAAAGTCTTGACTTAGGGGCGTTGGCGGGGGCTGGCCCAGCCGACGCATTTCGTCGGAGCTAGCGCGAACTGGATGCCCCACCCGTGGCGTGTTAGGGCACGGCTGGGCCAGCCCCCGGTTACGCGGGAGATCCTTCGCTACGCCTGAAAAACGGCTCCGCTCAGGATGACGACGATTTGGCTGTGACCGATGAACATGCCGGGGAGAGTTCGCGGCAGCCCACCCGTGAAACTGCCGCGGGTGGGCATCCCGTGTCGTGTTAGGGCACGGCTGGGGCAGCCCCCGGTTACGCGGGAGATCCTTCGCTACGCCTGAAAAACGGCTCCGCTCAGGATGACGGCGATTTTAGCTGTGACCGATGAACATGCCGGGGAAAGTTCGCGGCAGCCCACCCGTGAAACTGCCGCGGGTGGGCATCCCACGTCGTGTTAGGGCACGGCTGGGCCAGCCCCCGGTTACGCGGGAGATCCTTCGCTACGCCTGAAAAACGGCTCCGCTCAGGATGACGACGATTTAGCTGTGACCGATGAACATGCCGGGAGAGTTCGCGGCAGCCCACCCGTGAAAATGCCACGGGTGGGCATCCCGTGTCGTGTGGGAGGCGGCTGGGGCCGCCCCCCGATTCATGAGATCGCTTCTACTTCCACTTATTTCTTGGCAGCGAGCTGCACCTCCGCATGGGCTTGATTTATGGCATGGGCCAGGTCATCGCTGGCGAAGACGTCTTCGTAGGCGTGCTCGCCGTGGATGGATTCATCCAGGCCAATTTCTTCCGACATCTCGCTGACTTTCACCGTCGTGAACATGTCGATGATCCGGAGCATGGCGTAGGTAAAAACGAATGCCCAGACTGAAGAGAAGGTGACGGCAACGACTTGTTTCAGGAGGAATAGCGGATTGCCATAGAGCAATCCGTTGGCCCCGGCGGGATTGAATTGCTTGTTGGCGAAGATGCCCAGCATGACGATGCCGAGGAAGCCTCCGACGCCGTGAACGCCCCAGACATCGAGTGCGTCATCCCAGTGCAGCTTGTTCTTCATCTCGACGGCGTAGTAGCAAACGACTCCGGCAGTTAAGCCGATGATGACGGCGGTGGTGGGCGAAACGTATCCGGCGGCGGGAGTGACGGTAGCCAAGCCGGCAACGGCTCCGGTGAGCAGGCCGAGGAACTTGGGCTTTTTTTCGTTGAACCATGCCACCAGCAGCCAGGCGACAGCCGCGAATGAGGCGGCTACGTCGGTGTTGAGGAACGCGGTGGCGGTGACTGAGTCCACGCGCATTTCGCTGCCAGCGTTGAAGCCGTACCATCCGAACCACAGCAGGCCGGTTCCGAGGGCAACGAGCGGGATGCTGTGAGGGCCGCGATCCACGGTGTGGCGCTTGCCTACGTAGAGCACGGAAGCCAGGGCGGCGATGCCGGCGATGTTGTGCACGACGATGCCACCGGCGAAATCGAGCACGCCCCACTGTTGCAGAAAGCCCCCGCCCCAGACCATGTGGACGAATGGGAAGTAAACAAAGGTCAGCCAGCCGGTAAGGAACAGCATGTAGGCCTTGAAGGTGACCCGGTTGGTGAAGGCTCCGGAGATGAGCGCCGGCGTGATGATGGCGAACATCATCTGATAAGAAATGAAAACAAAGGCTGGGATGGTGTCATTCGGCGAGGGAGTGTTGAGACCGATGCCTCGCAGACAAACGTTGTGGAAGTTGCCGATGATCCCGTGCCAATCGCCACTGAAGCACAGGGAGTATCCGTAAAGGTACCAGATCACGGTGGTCCAGCCCATGGAAACGAAACTCTGAATCATGATGGCGAGGACGTTTTTGCGTCCGACCAGGCCGCCGTAAAAGAAGGCAAGGCCGGGCGTCATCAGCATGACCAGGCTGGTGCATAAAATCATGAAACCTGTATTGCCAGTATCGAGATGCAACATGGGATCTCTCCTGGAGTGAATGAGGTAAGAACTGACTAACACTCTCCTTCGGAATCAAAGAACCAGATGCCGTTAGAGTGAACAGCGCAACGTGAAGGCCGGGGCGGTCCCCGGAGGTTTGGCCTGGAAAATATGAGGATGTCTAAGGAGCGAATAATTCACCCGGAGCGCCGAACGGTGGGCCCGAACGGGATGCTGGTGCGGGCCTTCGGTCGATCCGAGTCAGGGGAACCTCGGTTCCCCCAATTTAGAAGGCTATTCTCTGTGAGAAGGCAAACTCTGTGAGGCGCGTCACAGGTGATCGTGCCGCGATGTCACTGGCCGGGTTCAAGTTCAAGGGCGAAATTCAGGGATTTCGGCAACGGCATTGTAGATATGCAGCCCGAGGCTCCGGCCAGTCCGCACCATTTCATCGGCTCCAGCCGAGGGACCACCGACTCGAAGGACGGCATCGCACTTTTCGAGCCGCCGTGTCGCGATGGGATGAAAGATCTGGTTAAAAGCCTCGTCGCCGACTTGCCTCGATCCAGCTAACTCGAGCAGCGGGAGCGCAAGCCACTCGCCCAAGAGCGGGATGTGTCCGGCGCGGAAGATGGGCAGTGCATAGGACTCCATCTCCTGAACGTTTCTCTTCATCAGAACTGGGTTGTCATTCGTGCCGGAGCGGTAGGGTCCGGCGATCAGTATCATCATGGGTTTGGACGATCTAGTTGTCATGATTCTTTTCGGGATTTATACAAATGATAACGCCACCTCAGCGGCTAAAGCCGCTATTGAAAACACGCTAGTTATCGCAGCGCTGAAGCGCTGCGCCAACCAAAATCAAGTGCGACGCCAACCAAAATCAAGTGCAGCCGGGGTTTTTCCGCGAGCTGCTAGGGCTTGGCGGAGTCATGTTCAGGAACGTGCGAGGTCAACTTGCGCATGAGAAATTCTTCCACAAGATTGGCGGCTGCGGTGGCTCCGATCCCGATCGCCGCGTTTTCGAAGGTTAGGCCCGCTCCGCGATTCTGAGCGGGATAGTAGAGATTTGAGATACCGCCGGCGGCGAGGTTTCCGAAGATATTCGAGTAGTTGGCCTGCCAGCGTCCATTGTCGCCCTTGCAAATTACTGAGTTGGCGATGGCGTACTGAATCCGCGACCTTGTGGTGCCGGTTCCCTTGTAGTAATAACGGGGATCTTGTTTCAGAAGCGATGGTAGTATGGCGCTTCCGATGAAGGTGCCGGCAACCATGTTCGCATAGTTGGCGCCAAAGCGCTTGGCATAACCTTGAGCGCCTTGCCCATATCCGCTGAAATCATTTTGTGCCTGCTCAACGCCCGCAACGCCCCCAAATATAACGAAGGTGACGGGGTCCACGATCGTCTTCCAGGCAAGCTCGAACTTCTGCCGGGAGGTGAGGGCAACGGGATGAGGATCGTAGGTAACATAGAAATTTGGAATTACGCGGAGCACACGCTGCCTCTCTTCATCCTTGACCTGCTCTTCTGCCACTTCGATGCGGGAGAGGCTGACCTGCACGTCTGTGATGTTGGTCGCGACCGCTAGCACGATCTGCGGGACGATGAAGACTTCGCCAGCATGCAGGATTCCAGAGGAGGTTTGCGTCGCCAGTCCCGCTGAGGTAATCGAGAGCTGGAAAGCGCCGGGAGCGATGTTGGAAAAGGCGAATTGCCCGTTATCGCCCGAGAGTATCTCTTGGCTGGGGGAGTGATCGTCGCGAGTCAGCTTCACCTGGGCTCCGGCGACCACGGCTCCGCTTTGATCAATGACGGTTCCATTGATGCTTCCGAACGTTGGGCCAGACGGCTGCCCCGCGGGCGCGGCCTGGGGTTGCGGAGGTATGGATGTTGGTGGAGGAGTCTGTCCTGAGCAAGGCGAGGTCCAACCGATCGTGGCCAAGGCAAAAACTATGAGGCCAAACTTAAATTGGAGGGCCATGAATAAAGTCGTTCTTCCTCTGCCTGTTCAGATCGTTGTCGGTTCAGATCGTTGTCGGTTCAGATCGTTGTCGGTTCAGACCGTTGTCTGTGTAGATGCTTGGCAATGGTTACGCGGCGGGAGAATCCCCTGCACAGAGATTACACCAACCGTCCCGCCGGATCGTCCGAGGGCTGAGTCATTATGAGATAGCCTATGAGTCTTTCTCGGATTTCTCTGGTTACGAAGGTTTCAAACTCATCTGCAGTTTGTTGGGACGCGCGGCGAACTGTTAGAGTTGCATTCTGTAAGCCATGAATTCCAGAATCCTTGTCAGCGGGGTCTCGGGGCCGATTGGCGCCGCTCTGCTTCCTTCGCTTAAGGCGGGCGGATGGTCTGTGGTGCGGCTGGTACGTGGACCGGCTACGGGCCGATCGGCTGATAATGCGCAGATCGCGTGGGATCCGGTGGCACCGATTGCGCCGCAGGCAGTGTCCGGATTTGATGCGGTCATTCACCTGGCGGGCGAAGGGATTTTCGGGCGATGGACGGCGGCTAAGAAGCGAAAGATTCGAGACAGCCGGGTGGTCGGCACGTCGAATCTGGCGCAGGCTCTGGCGCAAGCAGAAGAAAAGCCGAAGGTTTTCGTTTGCGGGTCGGCGATCGGCTACTACGGCAACCGCGGCGATGAAGTATTGTCCGAGGAAAGCGCTCCGGGCACGGGATTCCTGGCACAGACCTGCCAGGAATGGGAAGAAGCGACCATGCCGGCGGTGCAAGCCGACATTCGCACCGCGCACCTGCGGACAGGAATCGTACTCAGCCCCAAAGGCGGCGCGCTCGGTGCAATGCTCGTGCCGTTCAAACTGGGCCTGGGCGGCCGCACCGGAGACGGGCGGCAATGGATGAGCTGGATTGATGTGCAGGACATGGTGGGTGCGATCCACCACATTTTGAAGAACGATTTGATCCAGGGGCCGGTGAACATGGTCGCGCCCAAGCCGGTGACGAACGCGGAGTTCGCAAAAACCTTGGCCGGGGTGCTGTCGCGTCCCGCGGTTTTTCCTATGCCTGCGTTAGCGGTGAAGCTGGTCTTCGGGGAAATGGGCAAAGAACTGTTGCTGAGCAGCCAGAAAGTGGAACCCGGCAAGCTGATATCGAGCGGGTATCCATTTCGGTATCGGGAGCTGACGGCTTCGCTGCAGCATCTCCTCAAGAGCTAATGGGAGTGGGCGGGTTTAGTCAGGGCTGGGTGGTCCCGTGCCGCTGTCGATGCGGTCCATTTCTTCCTGCAGCTTTTGCAGAAGCTGGGCGCGCTGCTCCGTGCTCAATTCGCGCTGCAGTTCTTCCAAGGCGAGAGCCACGATGTGGTAGTGGTGGGCTCCGGCGAACCTGGGATCGGCGGTAATGTTGAGCCAGAGCTGGTGCATGAGATCTACATCCTGGGGTCGAAGGCGTGGGTTATGTGGGCCAATGATGTACTCGCGCACGGTACCATCGGGAGCGTAGACCTCCAGCGCGATGCTGGGACGAGGTTCCGGCATGCGCTCCCAGGCATCGCCGGTGAGTTTGGATTGCTCATCAGCTGTCAGTTTGTTCGAGAGCCCGCAGATCACGCGGCTGGAATCCAGGCGCTGCGCCGTCACCATGATGGCTTCGAACACGTCCGTCGCCGGGACCACCAGCAGAGAAATCGGCTTACCCTCTTTTTCGGCAACGGCCACGGCGGCGGTGAAGAGCTCCTGCTCGTAGTGGTCGAAAACCTGGCTGGCTTCCATGACCGCGCTGCCGCTGAAACTAGGCTCGCGATGGTACAGGCGGGCGCTCATCACCACCACATCCTGCTTGATGGTATTGGTGCGGGCCAGCACCTGGCGCAAGTAGTACAGGTTGCGGGGATCGCGAACCGCGACCAGAATGTTTCCCGGGCGCACTCCCATGGCGCCGCTGCCCAGTTCCTGGTTGCCGTAAACGCGGAACTGGTCGAGTTGTTCCGGCTTGCCGTGGCGCTCCTTGGCAACGTGGCGCTCCGACAGCGTGAAGATGGTGAAGAACGCGGCGCTGAAGATGATTCCGGCGATGGTGGCATCGTACTTGGTAAACAGATTCACCACCGCGGTGATCAACAACACGGCGGAAATCAGGATCAAGCCTACGGGGATTTCGGTCTTGCCGAAGTGCAGGTTGCCGGGAACCTTCCACGCTCGGTTTCCGGGCTCGGTGAAGCGCAGCACGAGCACCGCGATCGACTTCATCGCGAAGCTCCAGATCACGCCGAAGGCATAGAGCGCAGCCAACTGGTAGACGTCGCCGCGGCTGAGAACGATGGTGAGCAGCTGCATGCCCACGATCAGGTTGATGATGCGATAACTGGTGCCGAAGCGGTGGTGCGGCTTCTGGAACCAACTGGTGAGCACCCCGTCTTCCGCCACGCGATTCAAAACGCCGTTCGCGCCCACGATGGAAGTATTCTGCGCGCCTGCCAGAATGAGCACCCCGACCAGTACCACGAAGCCGTGAAACAGAAGCTTCAGGCTGGTGGGCCCCACGAGGTACATGGCGATGCCGCCGATGAGGTTGGCGAAGTAGTCTGGCCGAACTTTGTCGGGAATGATCATCACTGCGAAGAACGAGACCAGTGACGTAAACAGCAGGCTGTAGATGAAAATCACCAGCCCGGTCTTCTCCAGGTTCTTCAGCTTGGGATGTTCGATTTCGCGGTTGACCTGCGCCAGAGTTTCTTCGCCGCTCATGGCGAGCACGGAGTGGCCGAAGCCGACGAAAAGGATGATCCAGGTGATGTGGCCGAACCAGGTTCCGTTAAGCCAGCCCAGCGATTCTTTATTCAGCGGAATTACGCCGGCATGCAGCGGGTTCGGCGGCAACTGGATGGGCGCGCGCAAAACCGTGATGGCGCACCAGATGAGCAGTATCACCACCATCACCGTGGTGATGGCCATGATCTGCAGCGCTTTCTGGCTGGACTCGTGCATGCCCTGGGTATTCTTCCACCAGAAATAGCCCACCACGATCACCGCCAATCCGGCGGCGAAGTGATTGTCGGAAAAATCCAGCGGGCGGTGCAGGTACCGGCCCATGTCCTTGATAAATCCCGCGAGATATTGGCCGGCGGATACGGCGCTGATGGGGCCGGTTAGCACGTAGTCGAAGAGCAAGGCTGAAACGGAAAACTTGGCCAAGCCTCCGCCCATGGCTTCCTTGACCACGCGGTAGACGCCGCCGCGGACGAACATGCTGCTGGACTCGATATAGAGCGCCCGCACGCAATAGCTGAACAACATCACGGCGAGAATGAACCAGGGAGCGCTCTTGCCGATGACCTTCTCGGCATCGCCGCCAGCGTAGTAGGCGGAAGATGCGAGGTCGGAGAGAACGATGGCAGAGGCCCGCCAGAAGGAGATGAAGGTCAACATCACCGTGGTGGCGACGAAGACCTTTATTGCCGGTTTAGAACCTTCAACGGAGGTAGCCATGCTTCAATTGAGTACCGCGGATTGCGAGAGGTGAACCCCTTGAAGATAGCATAGCGGGACGTGAGCGGTGGGTCAGTTTCCGGGTTTTCCCGTCATTCGGGGACGATGCGCCAAAGCTCCCCACTTCTCCCCGCCGTCCTTGCCCATTTGTATTAACTGTGGTTAACTATAGAGAATCATCCCTAGTTAACGATCAAAGCAGGGAAGCATTTCGCTTTAGGGCAAGTGGGGTAAGGAATTTATGGGGCAGACAGCTCGCTTTGCTTTTCTTGCGTTGACCGTGGCGTGTCTCCTACCGACAGAAGCACTGGCGCAAGGCGAAACGACGAGCGCCATCGTCGGCGAAGTTCGGGACGTGACTAACGCAGTTGTTCCGGGCGCCACTGTAACGATCACCAATCATGAGACCGGTCTTAAACGCAGCGCCAGGACCGATGACGCCGGCCGGTTCAATTTCCCACAGTTAAAGCCCGGTGGCTACTCGGTGAAAGCAGAGGCCTCCGGCTTCGACCCGCAGCAAAATGACAATGTCGTTTCAGGCTTGGGCCAGAAGCAAACCGTCGATTTCACGCTCAAGATCGCTCGATCCAATGAGGTGGTTGAGGTCAGCAGCGAGGCCCCACTCATCAACCCGGAAAACGCAAACACCTCCACCACTCTGAATGCGCCCGCGCTGGAGAATCTGCCAAATCCCGGCGGGGACCTAACCTACCCTCTGCAGTTTGCCCCTGGGGCTCTCATCAACACGGCGGGTAGCAGCAACGATTTCGTCGGCGGCACAAACGGGTACGGCAACGTCGAGTTTAATGGCCTGCCCGCCCTCTCAAACGGCTACATCGTTGACGGACTGGAAACCAACGACCCGCTCACCAATCTCAACAGCGGCCTTTCCACCAACCTGGTCCTGGGATTGAATTCAATCTCGGAAGTGACCGTCAACACTCTTTCCTATTCCGTGGATCAAGGGCGGTACGGAGCATCCCAAATCGATTACGTCACCAAGTCCGGCACGAATCAGTTTCACGGGAATCTCTATGAACTATGGAATGGCGCACTTCTCAATGCAGCGGACTACTTTACCAATGCGACGCCGGGAAACCACAAGCCGGGGGCAACTGTAAATCATTTTGGAGGCAGTGTGGGTGGTCCAATCGTACACGACAAACTGTTTTTCTTCTTCGACAGCGAGTGGGTTCGCATCGCGCTGCCCATCGTCACGCCGGCGATTGTTCCCAGTGCCCCATTCCAGCAATACGTTTTGCAGCAACTTCCCGCGCAGTCAGTCCCGTTTTATCAGCAGATGTTTTCGCTGTATGCAAATACCAGCGGCACACCCACCGCGATACTCGGTTGTCCGCTCGCGGCCGGGGCAGGTTGCGCCAATCGGCAGAGTGTTTCGCACTCCAGCGACGACCACGAACAGGTACAAACCGTGCGCGTCGACTACAACATTAGCGAGAAAGATACGACTTGGTTTCGTTTCCAGGCGGACACCGGGTTGCAAGCCGCGTGGACGGATCCGATCAACCCGCTGTTCGACGCGCTTTCGCCTCAACCCCTCTATTCGTTTGCGGCAGGACACACACACGTCTTCTCCCAGAACCTGGTGAACTACTTCAATCCCGCATTCTCCTGGTACGAAAGCCTGTTCGGGCCAAGCAACTTTCAGAAAACACTTTCGGCTTTCCCGATCGTGTTGCAGGGCAGCGGAGCGAACCCCTTTACGCCCATCGGTGGGCTGGACAACACCTGGATTCAAGGCCGGCGCGCATCCCGTTTTTTCATCAACGACAATCTGGCCTGGAGCCATGGCGCTCACGAACTGCGGTTCGGAACCAATACCCGAATCTTCCGCCTGAACGACTATGACTTCGGGGAAGGCACAGTTCCCACCGTCACCTACGCTAACTTGCAGCAATTTATCTCTGGAGTGGCGAACACCGCATCGGAGACGTTCGCTTCGAACCCCAACGAGCCTTTCAACTTTCTCAATCTCGATGTCTACGCGCAAGACTCGTGGAAAGTGACTCGCAAACTGACTTGGACGTTCGGTGTGCGCGACGGCTTCAACTCCAATCCGCTGAATCCGCACGATCAAGTCGCCCGCCTGCGTGGCTCTTTCGGTTCCATCTCGCATGATGTCAATCAACCACTGAACGCAGCCATTCAAACTCATCTTGGCAATCTGTTCTCGTCCACACCGTTGGCCATTCTCCAGCCGAGAACGGCGATTGCGTGGCAGTTCCAGCCGAAATCAGTACTCCGCACCGGCTTCGGGATTTTCAGCGACATCTTGCCGGGCAGCGTAGCTGACCTCATCGGCGCGAATCCTCCCTACGACAAAACGTTTCAGGGAGGACTGCTCGGCACCGTGGGTGGTACAGCCATCGCGCCGGGAGTACCCAACAGTGCGGTCGGCGCAACCATTGCCGCGAATCAGATTTTTACTTCAGGATTTCCGCAGGGCCAGCTCTCCTGCGCATCTCCACAGGCAAATTCGACAACCTGTCTTCCGCCGGTCGCGATGACGGCAGTCCCCGATGGCGAACTCCACGCGCCGTACTTCATGGAGTGGAGCCTGGGAATGGAACGTCAACTCGGAACGACGGCCAGCCTGCAGGCGCAATACGTGGGCACGCGCGCTGTGAACCAGCCCTACTCAACCCAAGTCAACGGCTACCAGACCGTGTGTCAGGGTTGCTTTGCGCCGTTCCCTTACCTGCAGCCCACGGATCCACGATTCGGCGCGGTGACGCAGCTTTCTACCGGCGCGAACAGTCACTACAACGGCCTGCAACTCACCGCCATGAAACGTCTAGGCCATGGCCTGCAAGGGCAGCTCAACTACACCTTCAGCCGTTGCATGGATACAGTCTCGAACGGAGGATTCCTGCAATTTTCCGCGGGAGGGATTCTCTCGCCTCTACCAGGAGAGCTTGCCCGCGACTACGGTCCTTGCGATTATGACATCCGGCACAATCTCAACGGGCAGTACGTCTATCAGTTGCCGGTGAAAGTACGAAATCATTCTCTCGGCTACGCGCTCAACGGCTGGCAGATTTCTGGAACAGTGTTTTGGCACAGCGGGGTTCCGTTCTCGGTTTTGAGCACGCCCTATTCCGCTACCAATCGAAGCACTGGGCAGCAAGAGGGAATCGTGCAGGGCAGCGGGCCGGAATTTGCCAGTCTCGTTCCGGGGGCGAATCCCTATTGTCGCCATTGCAACCTTCCCGCTACCCAAGCGGGCACAATTCAGTGGCTTAATCCGGATGCGTTCGTTTCGACGGTCGATCCGAGCGAGCAACAACTCATGAATAGGCAAGTCGCGCCCGCTGGATCTTGCTATGGCGGCGACAGCGCACAGAATTGCCAATTCGGAGACCTCGGCCGCAACTCACTGCGCGGTCCGGATTTTCTCTGGAGTGACTTCTACCTGACAAAATGGTTCCCCTTGACCGAGCATGTGAAACTGCGGTTTGAGTCTCAGTTTTTTAATGTCTTCAACCATCCAAACTTCAGCCTCCCAACGGTGGTGCAGGCCGGCATTCCCGGAAATCCCTCCACCCAAAGCGGATTCGGAGCGCTCACCTCCACAACTTCTCCGCCGACCGGCCTGCTCGGTGTTGGTTTGGGCGGCGACAGCACTCCCCGCATGATCGCCTTCCAGGCGCGGCTGGAATTCTGAACGTTCTAAGAATGGATTCCGCCGGCGGCAGCGGGTCCCGATTCTGAACGTGTGGCCACCAACCGGAAGGTATCCGCAAAACGGGCTTCTGGGAATTGTCGATGAGGTTCTGGACGTACAGTCGGCAAACAGGAAACTGACCCGCACCGGGACGGGGCGCGGGACCGTTGGCCACAAGCCCGCAGTTCAGATTCCCAGGTTCTGCCGTCTGGCCTTCGGCGCGAGATAGGTGTGAGTGATGCGATCGTGCCAACAGAGCGAGTCTTCGTCGAGGAAGACCCAGGCGTATCCCATGCCAAGAGAGACGGCGGAGAGAAACGACGCGAGGACGCGCCAGCGGCGGAGCCGGCGGCCGGCCGGGGTGCCATCGAAGCGGGCGAGTTCGAGGCGTGACAGGCGCAGTCCGGGCGTCGTTCCGGCGTAGACCACGAGCAGGTATTGATAAGCGGCCCAGAACACGACGGCGAGCCCAGTTAGAAAGCCCACGATCTGCATTCGCGAGGGACGAAACGCCGCCACTTTCCAGAAGATCAAGCCGAAAAGAGCGCAGGCCGCCGCGATGACGATCCCGTCGATGACGGCGGATAGAGCTCGCCGCGCCAGGGGTGCACTCTGCAGCGGGATGTCGATGCCCGGACGCTTCTCCGTTTCCGGTTGCTCGGCGGGCTCAATCGTGATTCCGCCCAAGGCCGGGGGCGGCGGCACAACTTCCGGCGCTTCCAGAATGCGAGGGCGCTCACGATCGAAGACGGGCTCGGCCAATTCGTCGAGCGGCGGCAGCGGAGGAGTCCAGGAGCGCGGGAACTCGAGGATCTTTCCGGTGGTGGGGGCTGTGGTCGGGGCTGTAGCCGGGGCTGTGGTCGGAACCGGAGCTGCATGCTGAATCTCGCCGGCACTCGTGAATGTCGCAGTCTCTTGAGTAGCGGGCAACGTCTGGGATCCGAAGGCGGGAGTCTCAAGCGCATGGGCAGCGCTGTCGGAGAACCCATCCAAAGCCAGGGCGTGGTCGCAGGCCGGGCCGAGCATCTGCGGAGAGGCAGAAGACTCGATCGGGAGGCTGCTGGCTGTGCGGGTTGCGTCTTCCCCTTCGAAGCGTAAGCGGAGCGATGGATAGCGCGGAGGACGCGGCTTGCGCCGGGAATGATAACGACTCAGCCGGGCTGCAACTTCCTGCCGCCAGGCTGCGGAATCTTCCGGCGAATCCTGGTTGCCGGCATTGGGCAATGCGGTTTCAGGCGCTGCTGGCGGGCCCGGCTCGCTCGCCGCCGGCGTTTCCAAACCGGCCTCCGGCGTCGCATCGGCTGGACGCGCCTCGGCATCGGGCAGCCAGCGCGGCGAAGCGGCGGAAGACTCCTCGGAAAAGCAGCGGCAGATCTCACCACAAAGCGGACAAGGCATGAATCAAGTCTTATAAGAACGCCAGAACTCACAGCCAACCGGATAACCACGAAGCCGACGCCGGAATCCAAGTCATGGAGCAGCTTTGCCTTGCGAGGCACAGCCGTGCTAAGTTCACGACGACTGCTGCCGGCAGAGCCGTCCGAGCGCTGCTTTGATTATGGATTATGCGAGCGCTTCGGATGATCTCGTTCCCTTGGTCTTTTTCCCGGCAATCTTTGTTCCAGCAATCTTTGTTCCAGCAATCTTTGTTCCGGCAATCTTGTTCCGGCAATCTTGTTCCGATGACTCTTCGCAACAGATTCCATATCACGGCGGCGCTGCTTTGTCACCTGCTTCTCGTCCCGCCGTTAGTTACCAGCCAGTTGCCTGCGGACTCCGCTTCTGCGACAGCGCACGCCGCCACGTCCGCTGAGAAAGCAGCGACGCCTACGTCAACCCCTTGCGCCGCGGCGGCTGCGGCGCAGAAGGAAAAGGGAGAAGACGTCCACACCATCTGCGCCATCCAGCAGGAGGAGGAAGGCTCGGTTTACAAGCTGCACGGGGCGGTTGAAATCTATTACGGAAGCTATGTGATGCGGGCGGATGAGGCCACTTACAACTCCGACACGAGGGAGGCGACCGCAACCGGACACTTCGCGCTCGACGGCGGCCCCAATGACGACCACATTCGCGCTTCGCACGCCACTTACAACCTGGCGCTCGAAACCGGGCGATTCTACGATGTCATTGGAACCACAGGGCTGCGCTTTCGCGCCAATCGCGTAATTCTCACTTCGACCGCTCCCTTCGCGTTTACCGGAAGAATTGTCGACAAAACCAGTCCCGACCATTATCTGGTCTATGACGGCACCATCACCACCTGCGAATTGCCTCACCCCAAGTGGGAATTCGACGCGCGCAAAATAATTGTGGACGTGGGTGGCAATGCAAAAATCTACCGCAGCACGTTTCTTCTGCATGGGCTTCCCATTCTCTATTTTCCCTACGCAACCCATCCCGTAGATAAGGAATCCCGACAATCGGGGTTCCTGATGCCGTCAGTGGCCCGGTCTTCTACTAAAGGCAATGTCATAGGCGACGCTTACTACTGGGCCATCAATCGCATGATGGATGCCACCGTGGGCGCCGAGTACTTCTCTCTGCGCGGCTGGTCGCAGCGGGGAGAGTTTCGTGCCCGGCCCACGGAAACTTCCTACGCGGACCTGAACTACTTTGGAGTGATCGACCGGGGTATCGGCTCGCCTCCGCTCAAAGAAGGCGGAGAAAACGTGCGTCTGAACTCAGCTGGAACCGTCGATGGCTTCCGGGCCGTCGCCAACATCGACTACCTGAGTTCTTTTCTCTTCCGGCTGGCTTTCAATGAGGTTTTCAGCCAGGCCGTCTATTCCGAGGTAAAATCGCAGGCTTTTCTCTCGAAATCGACGGACGGATTCAGCTTCAATGGATTCCTGGAGCGTTACCAGAACTACCTGAGCACAACGCCGGGGCAAGTCATCAAGATTTCGCACGCCCCAAGTTTTGATTCATCCAGCGTGGACCAAGAGTTGGGGCATACGCCGCTCTATTGGTCGTTTGACGCATCGGTGGCTGGCTTGTCACGCAGCGAACCGCAGGAGTGCTCGGGCGCGGTCTTCTCCCGGTCTTGCACGCTCGCTTTCCGGACGGGCAATCTGCTCGGGCGTTTCGACCTGAACCCGGAGATCTCCTTGCCTCTGGTGTTCCGAGGATGGTCTCTGCGTCCGGAACTATCGCTGCATGACACTTTCTACACGGAGCGGGAGCCCCCTACCGGCGGCGGGCTTGCGGTACGCGATGCCATCAATCGCAGCGCATTGGAGACAGCCGTCGAGCTGCGGCCGCCAACGCTGGAGCGCGTCTTCGACAAGGAATTTCTGGGACGAAAGTGGAAGCACGTGATTGAGCCGCGGGCCGTGTATCGCTTTGTGACCGGCGTGAACAATTTCCCGGAGATCGTCAAATTCGACGAGCGCGACATCCTTACCGATACGCATGAGGTCGAATACGGCTTCGTAACCCGTCTCTATGCCAAGCGTACTTCGCAGAAGCCGGAGGATTGCGGCAACCTTATGGGGGCTCTCACCGTGGGCGGCGCGGCGCCGGAATCGACCATCCCCTGGCAGCATACCAACCCGCTGGCCAATCGCGCGTGCCAGCCCGGGCCTCAAGTGCGTGAGGTCGTGACCTGGGAGTTGGCGCAGAAGTACTTCCTCGATCCAACGTTCGGCGGGGCGTTGATTCCTGGGCAGCGCAACGTGTTCACCACTACTGCCGACCTCACTGGGATCGCTTTTGTCACCGAAGCTCGCCATTTGTCACCCTTGGTTTCGCGGTTGCGCGTAGAAACCAGCTCTCGCACCGACGCGGAGTGGGACATGGATTACGACTTCCAAAGCGACCGCGTCAACGCCAGCACCCTCCTGGCCAACTACCGTTTCGGCCAGGTGACCATCGGCGGCGGTGATGCCATCCTGCAGATGCCTGGGCGGACCCTAATTTTGTCTTCAACTGCCGAACCTGCCCGCTTCAACCAATTTCGAGCCGCCCTGGGATACGGACAAGCCACCAAGCGCGGCTTCAGCGCCGCCGGCAGCTTTGGCTTTGACTCCGAGGCCAGACAACTGCAGTTCGTGAGCACCCAGTCCACCTACAACTGGGATTGCTGTGGCCTGACGTTGGAGTATCGCAGCTACTCCATCGCCAACGTGCGCAACGAGAACCTGTTCCGTTTCACCTTTACCCTGGCAAACATCGCCGGTTTCGGCAGTTTGCGGCGGCAGGAGGGTTTGTACTGAGCGAGCGATCACGGTGGACTGACGCGGGCGATTAGGCCTGCTAACATAATCCACATGCTCGCCGCTGACCCGGATTTCGAAGCGAAAAGCGCATTGCTGCAGACTCGACTACGCTCCCTTGGACGCCTCCTCGTCGCCTATTCCGGCGGCGTAGATTCCGCCTACCTCGCTTGGGCAGCTCATCAGGCGTTGGGAGACCAGATGCTGGCGATCATCGCCGATTCTCCCAGCCTGGCTCGCACTCAACTGGCCGACGCGATCGCTTTTGCCAGAGAGCAAGCCATTCCGCTGGAAGTGATCCCGACCTCCGAACTCGAACGCCCGGAGTATGTCCGCAATGATTCGCAGCGCTGTTTCTTCTGCAAGGATGAATTGTTCATGCTGATGGAAGAACTGCGGCAGGCGCGCGGATTTGACACCATCGCGTACGGTGTAAACCTGGATGACCAAGAGGATTTTCGTCCCGGCCAGAGGGCAGCGAGCGAGCATCAGATTGTGGCTCCTCTCCTTGAGGCCGGACTCACCAAGGAGGAGATTCGCGCGCTGGCGCGCGAGGCAGGTTTGCGAATCTGGGACAAGCCGGCGTCCGCCTGCCTTTCGTCCCGCATTGAATATGGCCGCCCGGTTACACGTGAGGCTCTCGACATGGTGGAAAGGGGTGAAGACGCTCTTCGCGCGCTTGGTTTCCGGCAATTTCGCGTACGTCATCACGGGGAGATTGTCCGCATTGAAATCGCCCGCGAGGAGTTGGAGCGGGCGCTCGATTCGGCCATGGCGGCCGAGTTCACCAGGATTTTCAAAGGGCTGGGCTTCAAGTTCGTCACCCTCGATCTGGAAGGCTTCCGCTCCGGGTCCATGAACGCTCTGCTGCCGGCAGAGGATTTGTTCCGGCGCATCGGTTGAGAAGGACCGGCGCTCGATCTTCGCCGAACTCTCCCGTTCTCAGGTGTTCCCGGCGATGGCTGTTTCTGCGCCTCGGCCCGGCGCTATGAGATAATCAACGTTCAACTCGTGATGTTAAGGCGGTTTTTGGTGACTTCAATTCGACGCTCTTTTCTTCTCCTGCTGGTCGTTTGCATAGGCTGCGTGGCCCAATCCGCTTCCCCCGATTTAGCCAGGAAGATCGAGCGTAATGTCCGTTCCTACTACAAGATCCCTCCCGAGGTTAAGTTGCTGGTTGGCGCGCCTTCGCCGAGTTCCGATTTTCCGAATTACGAGTCGGTAATCGTAACCGTCGACAACGGGGAAAAGAAACAGGACCTCACGTTCCTAGTCTCCAAAGATCGTTCTTCCATGATGCGCCTGACCAAGTTTGACTTGAGCAAAGATCCGCTCGCCGAGACGATGAGCAAAATCAATGTCAGCGGGCGACCCACGCGGGGAGTAACGGCATCGAAGGTTGTGGTGGTGAATTTCGACGATCTCGAGTGTCCGTTCTGCTCGCGCATGCACCAGACGTTGTTTCCGGAGATCCTCAAAGAATACGGCGACCGGATCACGTTCATTTACAAGGATTACCCGCTGGTTGACATTCATCCCTGGGCGACTCACGCCGCCGTGGACGCGAATTGTCTGGCCGCCCAAAACGGCGATGCCTATTGGGATTTCGCCGACTACATTCACGCCAACCAGCACGAAGTGAGCAACGAAAAGACGCCCGGAGCGCGGCTGGAAGCGCTCGACAAGCTCACCCTGCTGCAGGGACAGAAGCACAATCTTGACGTCGTGAAGTTGCAGTCTTGCATCAAAGCACAGGATGAGAGCGCGGTGAAGGCATCCATGAAAGAAGCGGAAGGGATCGGCGTGGAAGCCACTCCAACCTTGTTCATCAACGGAGAAAAAATCGACGGCGCCGTGCCTATCAGTCAACTTCGCGCCGCGCTGGATCGCGCCTTGAAGGATGCCAACCTGCCCGTGCCCGATCACGCAGCCGCCGCTCCGGCCCCGGCTTCCAAGTGATATTGATTTGCGGCAAAGCGGGAGAGATGTTCCTTGAATTCATCGTGCATTCGAAGCGCGCACTGCGAACGCAGGATCGATCGTTCCTTGGGAGGAGAGACTCCTTTGAAAAGTAACGCAGATTATCTCCGGCTCGCGGCTGTTCTAGCTGCCGTCGTTCTATTGGCGGCATCGCTGGGCTGCAAGTCACAAGTTAGCGGCGACGTGATGGCCACCGTGGATGGCCGCAAGATCTTCCGTTCGGAAGTCGACAAGTATTACGACAATCAGATCGCCAGCGCCCAGCAGGCGCCCACCGGCGAACAAGCCACCATTCTCCGCCTGAACATTCTGCGCCAGCTCATCGACGACCAGATGGTGATGCGCCGCGCCGAAAAGCTTGGCTTGCTGGCCACCGAAGAGGAAGTCGATCGCAAGCTTAACGAGATCAAGTCCCCTTATACCCAGGAAGAATTCAATCAGAGGTTGAAAGAAAAAAAGATCACCCTGGAAGACTTCAAGCGCGACATCCGCCGCTCCATCACTGTCGACAAGGTGATGAACAAGGAAGTTTCCTCCAAGATCAACGTGACGGATCAGGACATCAACGACTATTTCGGGGCGCACAAGTCTGAGTTCAATCTCATTGAGCCGCAATACCATCTGGCGCAGATAATCGTCACATCCGTGGCGAACCCCCAAGTGCACAACCAGAACAACAAGGCGCAAAACGAAGCCGACGCCCGCAAGAAGATCCAGATGCTCGCCAACCGGCTCGACAGTGGCGACGATTTCGCCACGCTCGCGATGACTTTTTCGGAAGACCCCGACACTTCCGGCAACGGGGGCGACCTCGGGACAGTTCCCGAATCCTCTCTGCGCAACATTGATCCGGCCACCCGCGACGCGGTGATGAAACTCAAGCCCGGGCAATACAGTACAATCATCACCCTGGTCGACCCCGCGACCAAGCACGTTGGATTCCGTATCGTGAAGATGGTGTCGAAGGAACCCTCGGGGCAGCGCGATTTATCCGATCCCCGCGTGCAGCAAGCCATCCGCTCGCAGCTCCATGACCGGCGCGAGCAGTTGCTCAAGGCCGCCTACTACGAGGTGTTGCGCGACTCCGCCAAGGTGGAGAACTATTACGCCAAGAAAGTGCTGGATAGCAACGGGCTGGCAAACTAGCCAGGGCGCTGAAACTCAATTCGGTTTGGAATCGAGCGGTTTTTAACCGTTCAGGCGGCGATCATTCCCCGATTGGCGATCACTCCACAATCGCCAGCACATCTCCCGCGTTCACGGCCGCGCCTTCGCTCACTAGAATCTTCTGGATGGTTCCCTTCTTCGGCGACTTGATCTCATTCTGCATCTTCATCGCCTCCACCACAGCCACACCGGCGCCGAATTCCACCTCGGCACCTTCGCGGACCAGCAACCGCACCACCTTGCCGGGCATCGGCGCGACGATCTTCTTGGGACCATGATCGTCGCCCGCGCGGGCACGCCCGCGCAACGAGCGCGGATCGCGAACTTCAACCGCGAAGCGTCTGCTCCCCACCCACAAATGCAAATCGTTCGCCACCCGCTCCGACTTCACTTCATACGCCATGTTCCCGATGCGTAACGAAAGCACGTCCGGACGAGCCAGAACCGCATCCACCTCCACGTCCCGGCCATCCAGCCGGCAGGACCACCGTCCCTCCACGCGGTTGAGCTCAAGCCGGTAATTCTTTCCGTCGATGGTTACGTCGTAGACCATGAGAAATAGTTGCCAGTTGCCGGTAGTCAGTGCCCAGTCATCACAGATCACGCCATCTCAACGCAGAGCCTCGCGCCGACTGGCACTCTTCCAGTTGGAGTCCGCCGCGTCGGCAACCTGCGAACTGCCTCCGACTGCGCCTTCGCCCGCCGCAGCCGCCGTCGAACCCAGCGCGGCGAACATACCCGCGGCGATCGCCGCCACTTCCGCTGCCCTTGAATCGGACGGCTTGTCCTCAGCCCGTTTCAACATCCGGTCGAGAAATCCCGTATCGAGCTTTGCGGCACGAAAATCCGCATCTCGCAAAATCCGCCGGAACAACGAAATATTGGTCTTAATCCCGCCCACGAAGTATTCGCTGAGGGCTCGCGTAAGCCGCGCGATCGCCTGCTCCCGGTCCGTGCCGTAGCCGATCAGCTTGGCCAGCAGCGGATCGTAGTCAATCGGCACGTTCCACCCTTCATACATGCCGCTGTCGCGCCGGATGCCCGGGCCCGAGGGCGCCAGCAACAGCGTGATCTTGCCGGGGCTGGGAAAATAATTGTTGTCGGGATCCTCCGCGTAGATTCGGCACTCGATGGCGTGTCCGCGGATGCACACGTCTTCTTGCTTGAACGGGAGCTTTTCACCCGCTGCAATCCGAATCTGCAGGTGCACCAGATCCAGTCCGGTGATCAGTTCCGTCACCGGATGCTCCACCTGCAAACGCGTATTCATTTCCAGAAAATAGAAATTCTTCTGCTGATCGACCAGGAACTCGACCGTGCCAGCGTTGGTGTAGTCCGCGGCCTGCGCCACGCGAACCGCAACCTCGCCCATTCTGCGCCGCATGTCGGCGTCGACGATCGGGGAAGGCGCTTCTTCCAGCACCTTCTGATGGCGGCGCTGCAGCGAGCACTCGCGTTCGCCCAGATAGACCGTGTTGCCATGCTCGTCGGCCAGCACCTGCATCTCGATGTGCCGGGGGTTGACGATAGCCTTCTCGATGTAAACTTCGCTGTCGCCAAACGAGCGTTCCGCCTCGCTGCGCGCCGCTTCCAGTGCGGACTTCAGTTGCTCCGGGGCGTGTACCAGCCGCATGCCCTTGCCCCCGCCACCCGCGGCGGCTTTCAGCATGACCGGATAACCGATCCTCGCCGCCACCTGCTCCGCTTCCTCGAAGGACTCCACTCCCCGCGACGTACCCGGCACAAAAGGAACGCCGGCTTTTTCCATGGCCTGCCGCGCGCGTGTTTTCGAGCCCATGGCATCCATCGCCGCCGCTGTAGGCCCAATGAATTTCACTCCCGCATCGGCGCAGGCCTGCGCGAACTTCGCGTTCTCGGAAAGAAAACCGTACCCGGGATGAATCGCGTCTGCGCCGGCTCGCGCCGCCACGTCGAGAATCTTGCCAATGTTGAGATAGGATTCCGCGGCCGCAGCAGCGCCGATGGGATAGGCTTCGTCAGCTTTGCGCACGTGCAGCGCGGCGCGGTCCACATCGGAGTAAACCACGACAGCGGCAATCCCCATTTCGTGGCACGCGCGCAACACGCGCACCGCAATCTCTCCGCGATTCGCTATGAGGATTTTCCTGAACATCGGTAACGCCGGGCAAACAAATCGGCAAACGCCTGATTCTACCGGAGATTCGACGGCTGCGCTGCTTTTCCAGTCTGCAGCAGCAAGAACACCGCCAGAATGAGCAACTCAGGCTCGATGGGGTGCCGGTAGCGGGCGTGCGGAAACACAAAGTAATAGGTCGTCGGGTAGGTCAGCACGAGTCCCGCGAAAAGCCACGCCCCGTGCACCTTTTGCCGCAGAGCCCGGCCCAGGCCCCAGATTGCGATCACGGAAAAAGCCAGAAACAGCGAGTTGCGAAAGTCCCAGGGAGCGCGGCTGCCAGTGTCCTTGGGCACGCCGTTCCAGTAGTAGAAGAATCTCTTCATGCTGATCACCGCGAAGCGTTCTGGATTTTCGCGAACCCATTCGAAGGCCAGCCGCTTGCAGTCGGCCGCGTAGGCCAGTTCTCCCATGCGCTGGAATTTCTCGAACTCCAGTTGGTTGAGGTTCGGCTGAAGATAGGCCATCAGCATGCCTTCCGCGCCGTTCGCATTGCCCAGACGGAACTGCAGGCCAAAATCGTCGCGCAGAAAAACGAATCGTCCAAACACTTCATAATTCCGCACCAGCCACGGGGACAGAACCAGAAAGAAAACCACGGACGACAGCAGGACGCCGGAAAATGAAGGCAGTCCATTCTTGAATCTTCGCCTCCAAACCCAAAGCCCGCAGAACGGCAGGAAGGCCAGCATCGACGGGTTGGCCAGCGCGCCCACGCCCCACAAGCCGGCGAAAATCACCCAGCCCGGCCAGCCGTGCCACTCCTGCAGTTCCAGGGCTACGAGAAAGATCAAGCTCAACATCAGCGGGGTGAACGTCGTATCCCAAATCCAATGAATCGACCAATACCAGATGTAAGGATTCAGCGCCCAACCCCACGCCGACCAGCGCGCCACACGTTCGTCGAATGTTCTGCGTGCGATCAAGAAAATCGGAATCGTCGTCAGCGCGGCGAACAAGCTGTTAATGCTCAACAGAACCCATGCCGAGGCGTACGTGTAAATGCCGAAGAGCCTGAACACTCCGCCCATCAGGTAGGGATAAAGCGGCGGCTCCCACGCCGTGGGCCCGGTATTGCCTCCGTAGGGATTGCTGAACCCTTGTCCCAGCGCGAGGGAACGTGCCACGCGGCCCATTTCCCAACCGAATGCGAAATGATCTTCCTGCGGACGCGTCCGGTATTGCTGGAACACCCCGATCATCGCCACCTGCAGAACGAACGACAAGAGCACCAGGCGGAATACGAACTTAGGAATCGGCGACAGGGACGGTCTGGCCATCGAGCGGAAGTGTATCAGGAGGAGCGCATCTTATCTCGGCGGCAGGCGAACGAAACTCACGGCGAACGCCGCGCGCGGCCCAGTTTCGTCGTCGGCGTCCTTCACCCAACGAGACCGGCGGCTAAAGCGATAACGCAACAGCGTCCAGATGGCCAGCCAGCCATCGGAATGGCGAATCTTTTTGCCTTCGCCAGCGGAGCGCGGAGTGTAGGAGACCGGGACCTCCGCAATCGGTTTGCCCATGCGGCACAACTTGGCCGTTACTTCGGGACAAAACTCGAAACGATGGCATTGCAGGCTGATTTGTGCGAGCAACGATCGCCGGAAAACCTTGTAGCAGGTCGCTTCGTCGTGGATGCCAGCACCGTAGAGCAGGTTGGTCAAATGAGTGAGCAACTTCGCGCCCAGAAAAAAACGCAGCCCGCGCTCGGGACGATCCGGGCGAACCCCGTATACCACGTCGGCCTGGCCTCGCTCGAGCGGCCGCAACAGCGCCGCATAGTCCTGCGGATCATATTCGAGATCGGAATCCTGAATCAGAATATATTCGCCCCGAGCATATTCCAAAGCGGTGCGAATAGCTGCTCCCTTTCCGTAGTTCTTTTCGTGGAATATGACGGTCACATCGTCGGCCAGAACCATCGTCCGAAGTTTTTCGCGGGTGCCGTCGGTCGAACCATCGTCCACGATGATGATTTCCTTCTTCACCGGCGAGGCATGAATCGCCCGCAGCAGCTCGTCCACGTGCGCCGCCTCATTGTAGACCGGCACAAGCACGGACACGCACCCCGCCCACCGGTCACCCGGTGCCGCCTCACTACTTACCCGCGATGCCTGCAGTGCCGTGACACCTATAGCCATGCTGAATGCCCGCTTAATTGCGGGCTGCTCTCACTTCTTAGCATAATATCATCTAGATTCCGCACCTTTGCCCAAGACCTAAAGCATGTTGCCCTCGAAGACGCCCGTGCCGCAAAACCTGCCCAACGTGCTGCCCGATGCGCCCGCGCAGTCTGTCTGGACGCGCGTTTCCGTGTTCACGCTCGTCTTGCTGGCTGCCGCCGCTGCCGGGTTGCGCTTCCTGTTTCTGGTGCGCAAACCTTTCTGGTTCGATGAGTGCTTCAGCGCGGAAGCATCCCGCCTGAGTTGGTACGACTTCTCGCGGCTGCTGTGGTGGCGCGAAGCGAATATGTCGCTGTATTATCTGCTGCTGCGCGGATGGCTTCACTTTGGCTTCAGCCCGTTCTTCATTCGCAGCTTCTCCGTGGCCGTTTCCCTGGCAACCTTGCCTGCCATCTTCTGGCTGGGCCGCGAGCTTTTCGACCGCCAGGTGGGGCTGGTCGCGGTCGCGTTGTTAACCTTCAACGCATATCACATTCGCTATGCGCAGGAGGCGCGCAGCTACTCACTGCTGGTGCTGTTAGCCACGCTGTCGAGCGGACTCTTCGTCGCGGCGTTGCGGCATCCCTCGCGCCGGAATCGCTGGGGATACGTTCTCGCCAGCGTTCTGGCGGTCTACACCCACCTGTACGCGTTACTGCTGGTGCCGGTGCAGTGGTTGTCCGTGCGTGGACAACAGAGTGCGAAGCCACATGGAAGGCGCGCGACGGAATTTCACACCATGCGTCACACCTGGATCTGGATTGGCGTTGCGGTTATGCCCTTGCTGGTATTCGCGGCCAAGACAGGAGCCGGGCCCATTCGTTGGATCACGCGGCCCAGCCTTCTCGACGTGCTGGACTTCACTGAGCAACTCGCGGGTAATGATGGGCTGCCGCTGCTTCTGCTCTACGCAGGCGCGTGCCTGGCTGCGATCATCCCGCTGGAGAAGATGACGTGGCTGCTTCGGCCCGGAATCGCTCCGGACGTGTGGACGCGCCAATTCCTGCTGGTGTGGCTGCTCTTTCCGGTTGGCGTCACGTTGCTGCTCTCGCTGGCGCGTCCGATATTTCTAGGACGTTACTTCATCTTCTGCCTGCCCGCCCTGGTCATTCTGGCCGCGGCAGGGCTGGCGCGCTTGCGTAAACCCTGGCTGCTTGCCCTCAGCCTTGCGGCCATGCTTCTGCTTTCTCTGCAGGGAACTCTTTCTTACTACGACCACGACTTCGACTTGGAGCGCGACGGTTCGGGAGCGGCCGCGGACTACATTCTGACCCACGCGCAACCTGGCGACGCCATTCTGTTTTACATCCCAAGCGCTCGCGCTCCCTACGAGTTCTTCAAGACGATTCGTGACGGGGAGAGTTCACGAAGCAGCGGCGCGACAGGCTCGGCACACCAAGTCGAAGTCATCTATCCGCGTCACAGCGACCATCTCGACTATCGTGACTTCACCGGCAAGCCCACGAACGACTTTCTGCGCGCAGTACCGGGCGATTATGCGCGAGTTTGGCTGGTGCTGATGAGCGACGGAACGCCCGGCCATCCCGATGCCACCACGTTGATGATCAACCAGGCGCTCGGCGAGTCGTTTCCGCGAGCGGAGGGGGTGCAGTTTCCTGAGGTGGAAGTCAGGCTTTACAGCCGACCGTGACGCGGTCGAGGCGAGTGTTTCTGGTGGGCCGCCTCCGTTCCTACAATTCGCCAAAAAGTGCCGATTCCCGTGAAACGAAACCTCCTCGGCAGTGTTCCGCGGAGGAGGTCTTAAAATCACATTGCGGGACTTGCCTTACTTCGGCTGATCCAGAGTGATGCCCTGGGTTCCGGGCTGTTTCTCGGCTTTAGCTTTCTTGGTGAGCAAGGTCTGGTCGACCCAGTGGTCGGCGGTCTTCAGGTCTTCCTGCCGCTGATTCAGGTCGTCGCATTCTACGTCGGCCTTTTCGCGGTACATCAGGTTCAAATAGGCCATGGCGTCGTCGTAGTCGGGACGGAGTTCAATGGCCTTGTTCAGACTCTCAATGCCTTCCTGGATCGAAGGCCCGTTCTTGATTTTCAATTCGGCGCAGACCTGTTTCTGGTCTTTGTTCTTGGGGTTCAGGTTCTCATCCGGCTTGAGGCCGAGCTTGGCGCGCTCTTCCATACGAGGCTGGTAGCAGGCCGTCCAGTCGATGACGCCCACCGAGTAGTAAGGCTCAGGATCGTTGGGATCGGAGTCGGCCGCCAAGCGGTAGAACTTCTTGGCCTCGTCGAACTTCTTCATGTTCAGGTAGAGGTAGGCGATGCCCTTGGCGGAGTTGACCTTCTGCTCGCGTGCCGGATTCATGGCCAGCACGCTCTGGTATTGCTCAATGGCCTGGTCCGCCATTTTGTTGTTATCCGGCGTGTCGGCGCCTGGGATGTATTGCTGAGCGTAGGCGGTAGCCAGATACATTTTAGCGTTGATCAGAGTGGGATCGAGGGCAACGCTTTGCTGGAAGTGGTCGATCGCCTCTTCATATTTGGCGTTCTTATAGGCGGTGACGCCCTTGTTGAGTTGGTCGCGGGCCCGCAGCTTGCTGCAGCCCATGGAAGATAAAATCGCCAGCGCAGCAACCGCCAGCGTTAACAGCCGAATAGATTTATTCATTGCGGTATAAGTCTCCCTTGCCACACAGCATCCTAGGCCCAGAGACGGCGGGTTGACAAGAGCTGGCCGAGCGTTTCTTAGCAAACGCGGCACGGAAGCGGTTGGCTCCCGTGCGCGAGCCGATGCGAGGCGCGACCTTATCCGGGCACTCTTCTCGTAGTGGGCGTGCTCTTAGCCGCCCGCTTCAATCTTCGCCGTAATCAGACCGACTTTATCCACTCCCGCAGCGTGCGCGATGTCGATCACGTTGGCCACGTCGGCGAAGGGAATGGCATCATCGCCCTTCACGAACATGACTTTCTCGGCGCGGGTTTTGTAGATATCGGCCAGACGGCCCTGCAGGTTGTCCCAGGTAGCGTCCTCCTGGTTGATCTTCAGGCCGGGATCCTGACCGGCGCCGCGATCGATCAACTGAACCACGATGGTGCGGTCCGGAGTGTTGTTCTTGGGCGCATTGGGCGGAGGCGGCTGAGGAACCAGCGCATCCAAGCCTTTCGGCGTCAACGGCGTAATCACCATGAAAATGATGAGCAGCACCAGCAGCACATCAATGAGCGGAGTAACGTTAATGTTCGCGCTTTGGCCCCCGCCCGTACCAACTGCCATACTCATGATCGAATCTCCTCTATTGCCCACCCGCCGGAGCGGCAGGCGGAGCGTTTGGAGTACTTTTCCTCTGGTCGGTGAGCAAGCCCAGATCATCCACACCGGCGGCGCGTACGGCATCGACTACTTCGACCACCTTGCCGAAGTGGGCGCGGGCATCCGCTTTGAGGTAAACCTCTTTGCTGGTCTTGTTGGCCAGGCGATCCTTCACCTTGCCGGTCAAACTGTCTACCAGGACCTTATCGGAGCCGAAGTAGACGGTCCCGTCGCGCATTACTGAAATCAACAGTGCGTCTTCCTTATCGGCGTCCTGCATCGCCGTGGGGTTGTTTACCTTGGCCATGTCGACGCTGATGCCTTTCTGCAACATGGGGGTGATCACCATGAAGATGATCAGCAACACCAACATCACGTCCACCATCGGTGTGACGTTGATGTCGGAGTTGACGTTCGCCCCTTCGTTCCGTTTGGCTAATGACATAGTTTCTCCGTAAAACAGTTGCCGGCGGCTAGTTGCCGGCAAACCCAGGACCGCTTTGGGTTGGGAAGCCCAGCGCCGGGAATCATCCCGGCGCTGGACAGCAACTCACAGCGGAGGTCCGGTCCGAAAGACCCTCAGACCTAGGACCGGCGAACGTCCCGTCGCTTCAGGAAATAGTCGATCAGTTCGCTCGATGAATTGTCCATCTCCACATCGAACGCTTCCACGCGGCCGGTGAGGTAGTTGAACATCATGACGGCGGGGATCGCGACCAGCAGCCCGAAAGCGGTGGTGACCAGCGCTTCCGAAATGCCGCCTGCGACCGCGCCCAGACCGGTAGCCTTCTGTTCGGAAATACCTTTGAAGGCGTTGAGAATGCCCATCACGGTGCCGAACAGTCCCACGAAGGGGGCGGTCGAACCGATGGTGGCCAAGCCGCCCAAGCCACGCTTCAGTTCGGCGTGGACGATGGCCTCGGTGCGCTCCAGAGCGCGCTTGGAAGCTTCAATGGTCTCGCCGGGGATGGCGCCGGGGCTATCCTGGTGAGCCTTGAACTCCATGAGGCCGGCGGTGACTACTTTGGCCAGATGGCTTTTCTTGTTGCGCTCGGCGACTTTGATGGCCTCGTCGATGCGGCCATCGCGCAAAGCTCCGGCAACTGCGGGAGCGAAGGCGCGAGACTGCTTGCGGGCCGCGTTGTATGCCATGGCGCGGTCAATCATGACGCCGATCGACCAGCCCGACATGATGAACAGGATGATGACCACGATCTTCGCGATGATACCCATCTGGTGCCATAGCGAAATCGGATCCCAACCCACTGCGCCACCTTCCTGCACAATCCAAGCGGACACCCTGGGGACCTGACTGACAGCTGCTATTACAAAGTTAGCTAACATGAGTTGCTTTTCCCTCCTCGGAACTTCTTAGACTTTGATGCGAAATCTGTATGCCCTGCAAAAGGTTGACGGCAGAAAGCTGCGTAGCGCTCGCATTCGCATACCTGAGATGAAAGGTACGGCGGCCACGCCCGGTAAAAGGGCTCTCCCGGCCACGCCTATAGGTGGGAAGGGGAGGGCCATCCGGCTTACACTTTCTAACATACTTCGTACCACACTGCTTCACACCGCGCCGGGACTTAGCCTCCGGCAAGGGTAAAGTTCACCAACACTTCCGTATCCACTTCGACCGGCTCGCCGTTGAGCAGGTACGGCCGATACTTCCACTGCTTCACGGCTTCGATAGCCGCGGGAGCTAGCATTGGATGCCCGCTCACCAACGTCAGGTTTTCGATGGAGCCGTCCTTGGCGATGACCGCTCTCAACACCACCTGGCCCGAGATGCGAGCTTGCCGCGCCAGCGGTGGATAAGTGGGGTTGACCCGGCGCACCAAAAGACCGGCGGAAACACCCTGGGAAACCCGGACACGTTGTGGGGTAGCGACCTTGGGCACGGCTACGGGGGTGGAACTGATAATCCCGCCGATCACGCCGCCCATCTGGCCGCCCGGAATTCCTCCCGGAACGCCTCCAATGACGCCGCTGGACCCCATCACCGGCGGAGGAGCTTCGTCTTCCTTAATCATTTGGACTTTTTGGGGAATCTTGGTGGGGGTGCGGAGCTCCCCGTTCACGATATCGGTCTGAACCTGCTTCACGATCTTGACCGGAGCAGCTGCCGGAGGCGGAGGTGGCGGAGGCGGGGGTGGGGCCACCAGGAATGTCATCAACTGTTGCTTCGGCAGGGCTTCGGTAAAGATGAGGGGCATCAAAACCATGAGACCGATCAAACATATTTCGAGGAAGATCGCGAATGTCGTGGTTCGTCCCCGCCTGGTCTTCAGCCTGCCACCCGATTCCAGAAGACTATCTTCAAACATAAGAGTGTTCTCCCTACTTCAGAGCCTACGTAAACTTAGACACCGACTGCGTCCCCTTTGCTCCCGAATTCAACCACGCTAGCCCGACAACGCCGCTTAAGTCCGGCCGGGCTTCCGCAAAGCCTTACAAACAAACACCTGGCCTAAAACCGTTTACCAAGATATCGAACGATCACTTGGCCCGGCCAGGCATCGCGACCGGCCGCTTGCCCTTCTCGATTCTCCAGTCCTGATAGGCCACCAGGATGGGAGCAGCAATGGCAATCGACGAATACGTGCCGATTAAGATGCCGATTACCAGCGCGAGGCTAAACCCGCGAAGCACCTCGCCGCCAAACAAATAGAGAGCAAGTACAGTAAGGAAGGTTAACCCGGCTGTCAAGATGGTTCGACTTAAAGTCTGGTTGATGCTCCGGTTCACGATTTCCGAGAGCTTCTCGCGCCGCATCAGTTTAATGTTTTCCCGGATGCGGTCAAATACCACGATCGTGTCGTTATTAGAGTAACCAATCAAAGTCAGGATGGCGGCGATGACGGTCAGGGAGATTTCCTTATTCAGCAGGGAAAATGCGCCCACCGTGATCAGCGTATCGTGGAACACCGTAACCACCGCGGCAACTCCATAAATCCACTCGAAGCGGAAGCCCAGGTAGATCAGCATGCCGGCGAGCGAGTAAGCGGTCGCTAACAGGGCTTGCTTGCGCAACTGCGCGCCCACCTGGGGTCCGACGATCTCCACATTAAAAACCCCGTAGTCCGACAAGAAGAAGCCATCCGGCAGAGAGCCAACCACCGCCGGATCGACCGAAGCCTTTAACTGGTCGAATGAACTGAGCACCCCGCCATCCACTTTGTCGCGGGTATCGACGATCGCCTGGGCTTGCTGAGTGTACTTCTGGTCGGCATCCGAGCCTAAATGCATGGGATCTTTGTCCATCAGATAATTCTTGAGGGTCAAGAAACTGGAATTATTTAGGTCCAGCTTGCCTGCGGGGGTGTTGGTCGCCAGCGTGTTGATGATCTTCGTCTTGCCCTGGTCGAGCGCCTGTTCGTTAGTTTCCTGCACGTCGAGGTCGATCAGCTCCTCGTTGTCAGAAGGTGGTCCGAAACGCTGGATCTTCGCGTTATGCAGGCCGACACGGTCCATAGCCGCACGCAGCGCGTTGTCGTCCGGCGTGTGCGAGAACTTCACGTACACCAGTGTGCCGCCGCGGAAGTCCACGCCGTACGGGATGTGGTGCCAGAACAACATGGAAAATATGCCCGCCACGCTGAACACGAGTGAGAAGGCGAGAAAATACCACTTTTTCCCTAGAAAATCTATGTTGGTATTGCGAAAGAACTCCACCGAGCTTACCTCTTATCCGATTTATGAATTCGCGAAGAATTTGGTAATTGGGTAATTTAGTAATTTTGAAATTGAAAAGCCAAAGAATCCGGACAGCCTCAGGATTTCAAATTACCAAATTACTAAATTACCCAATTACCAAATCCTCCTAAATGCTCAACGCTTCACCGCGCTGCTTGCGGCTCAAAATCCAGTCGAAGATGGTGCGCGATACGAACACGGCCGTGAACAGGTTTGCCAGCAAACCGAAAGTGAGCGTGACGGCAAATCCCTGGACGGGGCCGGTTCCGAACAGGAACAGAATTGCGGCCGACACGATTGTGGTGACGTGCGTATCAACGATCGTGATCCAGGCGTGGCTAAATCCCTGATCCACAGCGGATGGTGGCGTCTTGCCGTTGCGTAACTCTTCGCGAATGCGCTCGAAAATCAGCACATTCGAATCCACACCCATGCCCACGGTAAGAATCACGCCGGCAATTCCGGGCAGCGTCAACACCGCCCCGACATAGCCCATGAAGCCGAGCAGGATGACGAGATTCAGCAGGAGAGCAAGGTCCGCATTGATACCCGCGGCACGGTAGTAGATCAGCATGAAAATCAGCACGACGAGCATGCCGACAATGGCGGCACGAACGCCGGCGCGGATCGAATCCGTACCCAGCGACGGCCCAACCGTGCGTTCTTCCAGATACTTGATGCCCGCCGGCAGCGCGCCCGAACGCAGGATCATAGAGAGGTCCTTGGCCTGCTGCGCGCTCATGCTGCCGCCGCTAATTTCGCCGGTATCGCGGATGGCTTCCTTGATATTGGCGACTTCTTGCACTTTGTTATCGAGCACTACGCCCAGGCTCTCGCCCACGTGTGCTGAAGTGAAGCTGTAGAAGCGCTGGCCGCCCTCACCGGTAAGAGTGAAATGCACATTGGGCTGGCCGTTCTGGTCGGTGCTGGGCTGGGCATCGCGCAAGTCTTTCCCTCTAACGGCGGAAACACGCGAAACCAGATACCAAACCTGTTCGCCTCCCGGAACTCCGGGGGCGGCGTGCCCCGGAAGCAGAATCGCATCCGGCGGCAAAATTCCACCTTTATCCTGAAGCGCGGCCTGCTCGCTGGGATACGGTCCGCCTAACACCTGCTTGATCTCAAGCATGGCGGTGGATTGAATGAGGCCCTTCACGCGCTCAGGATCGTCCACGCCGGGCAACTGCACCAGAATCTGATATTGTCCGAGGCCGTGCTCTTGGATGGTCGGTTCACTCACGCCCAGCGCGTCGATGCGGTTGCGGATGGTCTCGATCGCCTGAGTCACGGCCTTGCTCTTCAGATCGCTCAGCATCTGCGGCTTCATCGTGAGCGCGTAGGTATTTTCCGCTCCGGAACTCAGGCTGTACTCCTGCAGGCGCTCATTAACGATATCCAGCAGGTTTTGGCGGCCCTCGGTAGGAATGCCCTTTAGCACAATCCGGTCGGGATTACTCTGCGGATCGGGCTTGGAGATGTCCGAGAAGGAGATCTTGCTCTTGTTGAGCTGTTCTTTGAGGATTTCAACCGCATTGTCGGAATCGATGTTGACCGCGTCGTTCACCTGCACCTGCAGGATGAGATGGGTTCCGCCTCGCAGATCCAGACCGAGGTGAATACGGTTGGTCATTGCCGTGAGCAAACCCTGGCCGGAAAAACTCTGCGGAATGCCAAATATCCCGTACAGACAGGCGAGCAGAACCGCTACGATGAGTGCCAATTTCCAAAGAGAATTCTTATTCATAACAAAACAGAGTCCAGATATCAGGTTGTGCTGCGATTACTTGCTCTTCACTTCTTCCTCGGCGGTCGTAACTTGAGTGACGGAGGCCTTGGTCACTTCCAGCAGGACGTTGTTGGGGGGAACGCGCAGATGGATGGAATCATCTTTGAGCGCCATAATCGTTCCCCGCAAGCCGCCGCTGGTGGTCACCTTGTCGCCGGTCTTGAGCGAATCCAGCATGGCCGTCCACTTCTTCTGGCGGCGCTGCTGGGGCAGAATCAGCAGGAAGTAAAAGATCGCAAAAATGAAAATGAGCGGGGCAATGCTTAACCACCCCATTCCGCCACCAGCTTGCACCGCCAAGTAGGATTGCATGTTCATTAAGCTATGTTCACCACGCTAACCAGACTCCAGACCCAATCCGCGAACAACCGCCCGCGCTTACCTCGCTACAGTCCTGTCATTTCACGACGGGAGTTGTGTCGATTCCGGCCGGATCGTGACTTGTCAAACCCGACTGCCCAGGCTTGAATCCGGGAGGGTCTTTCCAGGGAAGGCCACGGTTTCGGTCGAGACCAGACGCTAGAGAAAACCGGACTCTCCCCCAAGTCGAATAGAATGACGCACCCGGCGCATAGTGTCAAGGTAGAAACTCAGGTTATGCAGGGTATTTAAGACCTGAGCCAGCACTTCATTCGAAGCATACAGATGCCGCAGATATGCTCGTGAATAGCGCTGGCACACCCGGCAGCCGCAGTTGGGATCGAGCGGACCTGCGTCCTGAGTATAGCGCGCTTGCTTGATTGAGACTTTTCCCTGGGAGGTAAACAGCAGGCCATGGCGCGCCGCGCGTGTGGGCAGAACGCAGTCCATCATATCGACGCCGAGGCGGGCGTACTCAACGATCTCCTCGGGAGTTCCCACGCCCATCACATAGCGTGGCTTGTCGGCGGGCAGGTGCTCGAGTGTCGCTTCGATCACCTCGCGGGTGCGCTCCCGCGGCTCACCGACACTGAGCCCTCCGATGGCATAGCCGGGAAAGCCGATTTCAATGGTGCGCTCGGCCGATTCCTTCCGGAGATCGAGATCCATCCCGCCTTGAACGATGCCGAAAAGGGACTGGGTAAAGTACCCAGTACCCAGTACCCGGTTGCCTGCACTTGCTTTTTCTTGAGTGAACGCCGCGCCTTTATCTGGGCACTGGGTACTAGGTACTACGCACTGAGAACTGCCCCACGGAACTTCATGCTTGTGATCCTCGAAATACTTTTTGCTGCGCTCGGCCCAGCGCAGGGTTAATTCCATGGAAGCTTTGGTGCGGGCGCGGTCGGCGGGATACTCCGTACACTCGTCGAACGCCATGATGATGTCGGCGCCCAAACCGATCTGCACCTCCATAGACTTCTCCGGGCTGAAGAAGTGCGACGAGCCATCGAGATGCGAGCGAAACGTGACGCCTTCTTCGGTGACCTTGCGGAGCTCATTCAAGCTGAAAACCTGGAAGCCGCCGGAATCGGTCAGGATCGCCCGCGGCCACGCCATGAAACGATGCAGGCCACCGAGTTTACGCACAGTCTCGACGCCGGGACGCAGGTAGAGGTGATAGGTGTTGCCGAGAAGAATCTGAACCCCGAGTTCTTCGAGAACATCCTGGGGCATTCCCTTGACGGTCGCCACCGTGCCGACCGGCATGAACACAGGCGTTTCCACCTCGTCGTGGGGAGTGAGCAGGCGGCCGGCGCGCGCCTGCTTGCTAGTAGCCTCGATGCGAAAGTCGGTGGACATTGATTGGAATTGTAGCGTTTGCGATTGTAGCAACGGTGCGAGGTTGGAGGTCAGGATTCCGGGACCGATAAGGGCAAGAGTTCGCCCCGCACCCCATCATTCTCCACGATGAGCCTGCCAACGCTTACCGGGAGTTTGAATCGCCGAGGTCCGGCGCTGCCGGGATTGAAATAGAGCACTCCATCGCGCGTCTCCTGTTTGGGCGTGTGACTGTGGCCGCTGACCACGACGGCGAATCCGGCAGCCTTGGGTTTGAGGTCCAACTTTGCCAGATCGTGCAGTACATAGATGCAAACGCCGCCCAGTTCAAGCACCTGAGTTTCCGAAAGTTTGCGAGACCACGGGGCTTTATCGATATTGCCGCGCACGGCGATGACGGGAGCAACGGTCGAGAGCGCGTCGAGGATTTCGGGCGAGCCGACGTCCCCGGCGTGAATGATTCGTTCCGACCCACGCAGAGCTTCGATAGCCTCGGGACGCAACAGGCCGTGAGTGTCGGAGATTACGCCAATCAGGACGGGAGGCATGGGTTTAGCGATCAAGTTCGAGCCAGCGCGACCGCGCGGTGCAGATTCAGAACGTCCTCCTCGCGCACCTGAAAGCGTTGATACTCACATTCGGGGACCGTCCCTATCGAAACCTGTGGATTACGGTGGAGCATCGAGCTGTCAACGGGACTTCTCAAGCCCACGTGAATTTCTCTCACCCCGGTTTGCTCGATGATGCTTGCGGCATTCTTGTCATTAATGCCGCCGCAGGCCATGATCGTGATCCGGCCGCGCGCGGCCTCTACCAGCCGGGCGATCCGGTCAACGCCCGCGCAGGCGGTTCTTTCTCCGCCGGAGGTCAGGAGCCGGTCCGCGCCGGTTTTGCAGACGCCTTCCAAAGCAAGAAAAAGATCTGCGGACGTGTCGAACGCCCGATGGAAAGTAACGTTGAGTGGCCGAGCCAGCTCGACCAATTGCCGTGTGCGTTCCGTATCTACGCTGCCGCGAGCATGGAGGATGCCTAAGACGACGCCGTCGGCCCCGAGCTTCTTAGCGACCAGAATGTCACGCCGCACAGTCTCAAATTCTTCCGATGTGTAATAGAAATCGCCGCCCCGGGGTCGAATCATCACCTGCAGGCCGATGGATATCCTGGCTCGCACCAGTTCAATGAGACCCGCACTGGGAGTGACGCCGCCTTCGAGCAGATTGCTGCACACTTCCACGCGCGCCGCTCCGCCTCGCTCCGCCGCCACGGCAGAAGCCACGGAGTCGACGCATACCTCGATTAAAATCGGATCGCTCATAAGCCAGTTGCGGCACGCCTACTTCCCCTTCATCTTCTCCACAAACTTGCCGATGCTCACCACCGCCCGGCCGACGGTGCCGCGGCCAATTTCCTGAGCATCATCGCGCGCGGTCACGCGCAGGATGTAGAAACGTCCGTCAAAGGACTCCAGCACGGCCTCAGCCTGGACGTGTGCGCCGATGCCGCTCGCAGCGCGGTGTTCGATGTTGATGGAGGTTCCAACCGTGATCTCGTCGCCCTCACAGTAGGGTTGGAGCGCATGGAAGGCCGCCGTCTCCATCAGACGAATCATGTCAGGCGTGGAATAGACCGGCGGCAACTCGGCGTGGTGCGAGGTCAACGTGTGCTTGAATTCGACGGTTTCTTGCGCTTCGCCGCGCGCGCCGATGGGAATTTGCTTGGGCATCATTCCTCTTTATAAAGCTGGCTGCGGCTCCGCAGGCCCGACCGGGGCAAGAGCACCCATGCCGAGGATTCCGATCACGAGGTCATATGCCGCGTGAAACACTATGACCAGATAAAGGCTCTGCGTCAGCAGCACGACAAGGTGAAAGAGTATTGCCAGCGCCGCCGCCCACGTTGCGCCGCGCCATCCCTGCATCATATGAGCCACGCCGAATGTCAAGACGCAAACCACGAGGGAAATTCCAGGGGCCCCTGTGATCTGTGACAACACGGTGTACGCCAGGCCCCGGTACGCATATTCCTCGGTTACGCCCGCCAGCAAGGAAACTGGAATCCAGTACCGCATCTCTACCCGGTTCTCCGGCAACGTCAGGCGGGCCTTTTGCTTCCGCTCTTCGGTCAGCTTGCGCCATCCTGTCCTGATTCGCGCCGCGATGAAGAGAAGATAAGCAGCGCCGGCCACCCAAGTCCAGGCGGGGGGCCATGCTGGGCCGAAGAGGCTGAAACTGTTTTGCTTCGCCGCCAGTGAAGTTATGGCGAGCAGGAGCAGCTGCAGGACAATCATCGCCCGATAGCGCCGCACCTTCGGGGGCAGCGCCTTCCCCGACCTCAGCCTCAGCCAGGAGAGAATCCCGAGTGCTGGCATGAGGACCAGCACCCACAGGAGAAAGGGAATCGTGATGGTATCCAGCGGCACCGCGATCAAGCCGCGAAAGTCGTGCGCGCCGCTTCGATCCCATCGAGTGCGCGCCACAACATCTTCGCTGCATTCTCAGCCGCATCCAGCGCGGCGTCTGCCGTTTCCGGATGCGCCGCGATTCGATTCTCCAGTTGCTTGCGCCAGACGTTGGAGTGGTAGATGTCGGCGGTGGCGTGGAGCGCGAAGTAGCCGCAGGTTTTGTCATCGGCTCCATACATCTCGCGCAGGCCGCGCTCTTTCTCTTTTGCTATGCGAGGCACCTGGGATTCGTAGACGTAAAACGCAGCCAGCGCCTCTTCCGGCGTGCCCTCGCTGGCCACGCAGTGGAAGTACCGTATCAACTCCCGGATCTCCGCCACCGGCATGTGCCAGTGCATGTCTCGGCGTGCTCCCATGCCTTCGGCAAAATCGAGCCAAAGCTCAGAGTGGGGCACGGATTCCTTCCCCGACCCGCCCGCGGTGCCTTTCTCGTCGCACATGTTGGCCAGCACCGCGCGCCGCAGCTCACCCTCGTCCAGGCGAAGCGCAAACTCGGCCAGGTAGCAGGGAAACGCTTCGACGTGGTGATAGTAGTGGCGGGCATACTCGCGTAGATCGTCGCGCTTCAAGTCACCAGCCGCCCATGCCCGGTAGAAAGGATGGCAGAGCAGGTCGTACCCAGCAATCGACGCCTCCAGTTGCTCGAAGAACTGTGCAGTATTCATGATGGCCTCCCCGGGTGCTTCGGTTTGAGCCATTACTATATACGGGCGACCCCGGAGGTCGGCAAGTGATTTGGATCACAGATGCCGCTAAGTTGTTAGAATGAATGGCAAGATCGCGGAGCCGGGGAGTCTGTAGTTCTGTTCTCGATGCCGTTCACCGAACAATTCGAAGTAGTCGTCGTTGGCGCGGGCCATGCCGGATGCGAGGCCGCGATGGCCGCGGCGCGCATGGGGTTGAAGACCGCGCTCTACACACTGAACGTCGACCTGATTGCGCAGATGTCCTGCAATCCAGCGATCGGCGGCATCGCCAAGGGTCACCTGGTTCGAGAGGTGGACGCGCTCGGCGGAATCATGGGTGAGATCACGGACGCGGTCGGCATCCAGTTTCGTCTGCTGAATACGTCGCGCGGGCCGGCCGTGTGGTCGCCGCGAGCGCAATGCGACAAGCAAGCTTACCGGCTCAAGATGCGCGAGGTTTTGGAGTCGCAGCCGAATCTCAAGATCAAGCAGGCGGAAGTGGCGGAGCTGATAACAGCAGTTCCGAGTACCTCGTACCCAGTACCCAGTGAAGGCGATGACTCGGTACTCGGCACTCGGTACTCGGTACTGGGTGTAAAACTCCGCGACGGCCGCACCGTGGGCGCGCAGGCTGTGATCATCACCACCGGCACCTTCCTAAACGGACTGATTCATTGTGGCGAGCAGCAGTATCCCGCCGGGCGATCAGGAGAACCGGCCGCGGTTCTGCTGGGCGAAGCGCTGAAGAAGCTGGGGCTGCGCGGCTGCCGTTTGAAGACGGGCACACCGCCACGCCTGGACGGACGCAGCATCGACTGGTCGCGCTTCGCGGAGCAACCTGGCGACGCCGACCCAACTCCGTTCAGCTTCCGCACCAGACGCGTGGCGCATCACGACACCCAAGTGCCCTGCTACATCGCATGGACTACGCCGGAGACTCACCGCATCATCCGCGAGAACGTGCATCGCTCGCCGATGTACAGCGGGCAGATCCAGTCGATCGGTCCGCGGTATTGTCCGTCGATCGAAGACAAGATCGTGAAATTCCCGGACAAGGCGATGCACCAGCTCTACCTCGAGCCCGAAGGCCTGAACACGCACGAAATCTACGTCAATGGAATGAGCACTTCGCTGCCGGTGGAAGTGCAGATTGCCATCTTGAAGTCGATTCCCGGCCTCGAAAATGCCGAGATGCTGCGTCCCGGATATGCCATCGAGTATGACTCGATTGATCCCACCGAGCTGCAGCGCACTTTGGAAACGAAAAAGATTGCCAGCCTGTTCTTGGCCGGCCAGATCAACGGCACATCCGGCTACGAAGAAGCGGCGTGCCAGGGCCTGATGGCGGGCATCAACGCGGCTCTGCAAGTAAAGGCGCAGCCGCCACTGATCCTCGACCGCACCGAGGCCTACACCGCAATCCTGATCGACGACCTCATCTCGAAGGGGACAAACGAGCCTTATCGCATGTTCACCTCGCGGGCGGAATTTCGCCTGCACCTGCGCATTGACAACGCCGATCGCCGGCTCACCCCGCACGGCCATCGCGTCGGCATGATTTCGGAAGAGGCGTGGGATGATTTTCAAGCCAAGCAGCAGCGGCTGGAGGCGATGAAGAAGTTGCTGGAACGCACAAGGCTGACGCCTGGAATGTTGAACAAGATCGCTGTGGAGCGGGCTTCGGGCTCCGGGCTTCGGGCTTCAGCCAATCCCGCGGAACACACTGCCTTCGGCGAAGCCCGAGGGCCGAAGCCCGACGCCCGTAGCTACGAGGAACCTGCTGTCGCCGACAGCGCAACAGAATTGGCCGACGATTTGACCTCCGCCGTCGGCCAAACTTGTGCGCAGTTGCTGAAGCGCCCCGAGATCGTCATCGAGCAGTTGGCGCCAATTCTCCGCGAACTGGACTCTAAGTTCTTTGAAAGGGAAGTAATCCGTGAGAACCCGCGCGAATCCGTGACCAAGCTTCCCTCGGAAGTTCGCAACGAACTCAAGTCGGTGGAAACCGAAATCAAGTACGAAGGCTACCTGCTGCAGCAACAGCGCGCCATGGACCGCATGAAAAAGTCGGAACAGCGGTCCATCCCCGGCTGGTTCGACTACCGCTCGGTCAGCGGACTCTCGCGCGAGATGCAGGAAAAGCTTACGCATGTACAGCCGCGCACGCTGGCGCAGGCCTCGCGCATCCCGGGAGTGACACCGGCGGCGGTGTCACTGGTGAATGTATTTATCGAGATTCAGGCCCGGCGACGCGAGCAGGCTGCCGCGATCTAGGTCGCGGCATACCAGAAATTAACACTGCGTTAACAATCCACTGTTACGCACAGGTTAATATCTCGCCCATGCCGCAAGAGTCCCTACGCATTGACGATCAGCCCGGAACGAAGCCCGGACAGCGGATTCTTCGTCTCGAAGGGGCGCTGGTTATGACCACCATGTTTGAGTTCCAAGCCATGGTACGCGCCGACAAATCGCAGGCGCTGATCATCGATTTCAGCAACGTCTCCTACGTGGATTCGGCCGGGATCGGGGCGCTGGTGGGAGCGTACGTCACGCGCCAGAATAGTGGGCGGAGTCTGGCGCTGGTGGGCGTGAGTGAGCGCGTCCACAACGCGCTAGCGGTTACTCGGGTCGAACAGTTCTTCCGTTTCTTCGATTCCGTCAGCGCGGCGGAGGAAGCGACGGCTGCGTAGTGAGTCAGATGAGTGTAACGGCGATCTTTCAACAACCATCCTTTCGATGCACCCGAAACAGCATAGCTTTCATTGACTTGCCCCTTTCACGGACGTAGCATTCTGCTACGGTGATCGGCCAGACCATCTCACACTATCGCATCGTCGAGAAGCTGGGCGGCGGCGGTATGGGTGTAGTCTACAAGGCTGAGGACACCGACCTTGGGCGCTTCGTCGCTCTGAAATTCCTTCCTGACAACGTTGCGCAGAACCCTCAGGCCCTCGACCGCTTCCGCCGGGAAGCCCGTGCCGCTTCCGCGCTGAACCACCCCAACATCTGCACGATCTACGAAATTGGCCACCACGGAGACCGCCAGTTCATCGCGATGGAGTTTTTGCAGGGCGCAACTCTAAAGCATCGCATTGGCGGACGTCCGCTGGAGATGGAGGTTTTGCTTGCTCTGGCCATTGAAATCGCCGACGGACTCGATGCCGCTCACGCAGCCGGAATTATCCACCGCGACATCAAGCCAGCGAATCTCTTTGTTACCCAGGCAGGCCACGCCAAGATCCTCGACTTCGGACTGGCGAAGATGGTAGGCAAACCCGCGGCTGCTGGAAGTGATTCGTTAACAGTTTCGCTCGATTCCGACGCCTCACAACTGACGAGCGCGGGTGCTTTGCTGGGCACGGTGGCTTATATGTCGCCGGAACAGGTGCGAGCGAAAGAGCTGGATGCCCGAACCGACTTGTTCTCTTACGGGGCGACTCTGTACGAGATGGCAACCGGTAAGCCGCCGTTTGATGGGGGGAGCGCGGGGGAAATTTGCGGCGCGATTCTTCACGAGGAACCGGTCCCGCCATCACGGATCAATGCACAGGTTCCACAGACTCTGGAAGCCGTGATCCTCAAGGCACTGGAGAAGGACCGCGGTTTGCGCTACCAGCACGCCGCCGAGATCCGCACCGACCTGCAACGGCTGAAGCGGGACTCTGAGAGCGGACGCAGTTCTGCGGCAAACTCTGGCACGCTGGCTGCACCGCATGGCAAGACCTGGAAGATCGCGGTTCCCGTCCTGTTGATCGCCTTGTTCGTGGCGGGCGGGCTTTACTATCGCTCCCATCAGCAAAGCAAGCGCCTGACCGACAAGGACACCATCGTCCTCTCTGATTTCGCCAACAGCACGGGCGATGCAGTTTTCGACGACACGTTGAAGACGGCTCTCAGCGTTTCCCTGCGGCAATCCCCTTTTCTGAATGTACTCACCGATAGCCAGGTCGCGAAGACTTTGCAACAGATGACTCAGCCAGCCGGCAAGAAGCTCACCCCCGAGTTGGCCCGCGAGCTCTGCCAGCGCGCGGGTAGCAAGGCCTATCTTGCTGGAGCGATCGGCCGTTTAGGCAGTGAATATGTCGTCGGCTTGAAAGCAGTAAACTGTAGCAACGGAAATACGCTCGCCGAGGAACAGGTTACGGCTGCGTCGAAGGAGAAGGTGTTGGATAGTCTGGGCGGGGCGGCATCCAAGCTGCGCACCGAGCTCGGCGAATCGCTGGCCACCGTGCAGAAGTTCGATGCTCCGCTCGAACAGGCCACCACGTTTTCGTTGGATGCGCTCAACGCTTACGGCCTGGCTCTATCCACTTGGGATAAAAAGGGCGACCGCGACTCGCTTCCGATTTTCAAGAAAGCCATCGAACTGGATCCAAACTTTGCCATGGCTTATGGTGCGCTGGCAACAATCAACCACAATCTCGGAGACTCTGAGCTTGCCCGTGAGAATGCCACCAAAGCCTATGAACTTAGAGATCGCGTGACTGAAGCCGAACGGGAGGCGATTGAGGCGCGCTACTACTTGTATGTAACCGGCGATTTAGAGAAGGCCGCAGAAGTCTACGCTGTTGCAGCTCAAAACTACCCTGACTCTGCGGGCGCCTACAACCACTTGGCCAACAACGAAGAAGAACTCGGCCGCTATCAGCAGTCGGTCCAAGACCTTCGCAAGGCTCTGCTGCTTGACCCGTCGAGAGCTTCAACATACGCAAATTTGGCAGTAGGCCTGCTCGCTTTAAACCAGGTGGAAGAAGCCTCCGCGGTTTTAGCGGAAGCCGACAAACGAGGCTTGCAGACCGATGTACTACTGCAAGCGCACTACTGGATAGCCTTTCTACATAAGGACGAAAAAGAAATGGAGCGCCTGGTTCAGCGGTCATCTGATCTGCCCGGAGCTCAGGCTATTCTTCTATCCGAGCAATCCAACACCGCGGCCTACTACGGACATTTCGAAAAGGCCCGAGAGTTTTCGCGTGCCGCCGAAAATCTGATGGAACGCGATGGAAATAAAGAATTGGCCGCCAACTACCTGGTTCAGGCAGCCGTTCGCGAGAGCGAAGTCGGAGAGTTCGCCCGGGTTCAACAATATATTTCCCAGGCACAGAAGCTCTCGCACGGGCAGGATGTCGCAACGCTTACCGCTGTCGCTCTAGTTCAAATCGGAAGCGTCAATCAGGCCGAAGCCCTCTGCCACGAGCTAGACAAACAGTGGCCCGAGGGCACAATTGTTCAGAAATACTGGCTGCCCGCGATTCGCGCACAGATCGACCTGCGACAAGCGCGACCCTCGAAAGCCATCGATGATCTGGGGGTCGCGACTGCCATTGAGTTTGCCAATCCTGGATCAACCGCGGTCCCAACTCTTTATCCAGCCTATGTTCGAGCACGAGCCTATTTGGCGATGGGCGACGGTCCAAAAGCAGCGACAGAATTCAGAAAGTTGACTGATCGGCCGGGCCTTGTGTTGAATTACCCCCTCGGAGCGCTGGCTCATCTAGGACTGGCTCGCGCCTACAAGTCCTCCGGAGACTTACAAAATTCTCGCCAAGCTTACCTGGATTTTCTCTCCCTCTGGAAAGACTCCCACCCCGACATCCCCATCCTGAAGCAAGCCAAGGCCGAATACGCGAAGCTGCAGTAGTCAACTGTCGAGAACAGGCGATTTCGCTCATTGATGGGTTTTGAGCGCTATCGCGATTTATCGCCAGTCATCCAGTCGTTGAAGGGCGCCTTTCTTACGAGCCTACCAGCCTCAGAGAACTAGCTCCCGGCGCGTGCGCCCTACTCCGCCACGCCGTTGTTGACCTGGGCGCAGTCCATGCTCAGCGTTCCATTGTTGTTGAAGACCAGCCCGTAAAAGCGGAAGACACCGCCCACGCTGACCGAACTCGAACTCAGCCTTTGTGTATTGCCATCGGCATAGACCACAACCGTACTCGGGCTTGCAAGCGTGGGTTGGCCGGGCTGATCTGCTAATACGACGAAAGGATCGTAGGCAGCGAGTGTGATGGTGTAGGTGGTGAAGTTCCCGCTCGTAGACATCGCGCTCACCGTGCCATTGATGGTTTGAGGCATCAGCGTCATGGTAGTCAGGGGAAGCGGATCGGGCGAGAATCCATCCACAGGGGCCGCGTTGGAGGTCACCAGTACGTTCTGGCCAGCAACGGTGTTCGCCGCATTGAATGTGGCGACGAAGGGAAGATTTTGGAGATTTGTAAACTGATTTGAAACCTGGGATATGGCGTTTCCATACCCGAATACGTCGTACAGTTCGCTGATGTTGCCCGAAAATTGAGCACTGAGCCCATCAACGTTGGGTGCCACCGGGTCTGCCAATATAAGCTGGCCGTTGGATAAGCTGAGATTCGTTGCATCGGTGTTATAAACTGCGACGCGCGTAGCCATCAAAGATCCATCCGCCTGGAGCGCGACGTCCATGTCGATGGGCATGCCAGTGCTCAGCCCTGAGACGTTGGTTGTCCCCTGAAATACCGTGCTGCCGTCGGCGTTGACCTGCCAAGTGGGAGTGTAACCATTAAAGTAGCCAACTAGGGAGGCCACCGTGAATCCAGTTCCTGTCGAGTCGATGGATGCAATTGTTCCTTCGAGCCCAAGGGCTTTGCCATTGGCGCTGTTGGTGGGCTGAGTTGCGATCGATAAAGGAGTCAAGTTGAAAACCGGCGAAATGGCGGCGGGGAGAGTGAAACCTTGTACGCAGCCGCCGGTGAAAGGCGCCGACTGCGAGACCTGCAAGTTCAAAACCAGGCCCATGGCGGTCCCGGTCACCTCAATCGGGGATGGAAGGGTCACAGTCGTGTTAGGCGTGCCCGGCCCATTGATTGCACCGTCGACAATTTGCAGGCCGATGCAGACGGCATTGGCCCCGTCGTAGACCGCGGTGGCAGACGTGTAAGTACCCTGAGGAATGGTTGCGGTCGCCAGCGGTTCAAGGGTGCCGTTGAGATGGATGAACTCGGCGCTCACAGGCGCGGAGAACACGGTCACCTTATTCCCAGATTGACTGGTGAGGGTCAAATTCTTCAGGGTTACGGGAAACTGCGCCAGTTGGTCGTTTGCCGTGCTCGACGCCAGCACCACTACGGTTGTATTTCCACGCAAGGTTGTGCCGCTGCTGCCTCCGCCGCACCCCGAAGCAAAAGCGGTGGTAAGTACGATTGCCATTATGGATAGAGAGCAGGAGAAGCGGAATCTACAATATCGGTCCAGGCAAGAGAACGACGAAGTCATAAGCTCTCCTTATCATCGCATCAAGGGTACTCCTCGGCCGCGTCAAGGAGCATAGCAATCGTGTAAAGAACTGTTACGCAAGGCCGCTCAGCGGGCCATTGCGTAGCCCATAGGCGAATAGTCCTGTCTGTTAGCATCTTCTGGCGTACAGGCTGTGGGCTAAGGCAGCCCGGAAGTCAACTGCTGTTAACGGGCGATTACACTCTGATCCCACCGCGCACGCGTGCTTCGCTTTCTCCGCCTCGGGTTTGACTGGCTTGCCCATCCCTCCTAAGATGAATTTCCCTCTCGCTTCTATGATCGGCCAGACCATCTCGCACTACCGCATCACCGGACAGCTCGGCAGCGGCGGGATGGGTATCGTCTACGAGGCACAAGATCTTGACCTGGGACGCCGGGTCGCGCTGAAGTTTCTGCCGCCGCAACTTTCCCGCGATCAAAATGCGTTGGACCGCTTTCTGCTGGAGGCGCGCACCGCATCAGCGCTGAACCATCCCAACATTTGCACGATTTATGCAGTCGAAAAGGTCGAGACTGAGCGGGGAAACGCCCAGTCGTTTATCGCCATGGAGTTGCTGGAGGGCGAGACGCTCGATCGCCGATTGAACACCGGCCCGCTGCCGATCGATCGCCTGCTGGATTGGTGTATTCAACTTGCCGATGCGCTCGACGCCGCACACGCGCAAGGAATCATCCATCGCGACATCAAGCCGGCAAACATATTTGTCACCCAGCGCGGGCAAGTGAAGGTGCTCGACTTCGGCTTAGCCAAGCTCGCGCGGCCTGAAATGGACATGGAAACGATTGGAGCCACTCAGGATTCGCCACAGCTGCATCTGACGAGTCCGGGCGCGACCGTGGGCACGATCGCTTATATGTCGCCGGAGCAGGCGCGTGGTGAAGAATTGGATGCGCGCACCGATTTGTTTTCGCTCGGCGTCGTGATCTATCAGATGGCAACGGGACGCATGCCGTTTTCTGGAGCTACCTCTGCGGTCGTCTTCCATGCAATTCTCGAGCTTGACCCGGCACCGGTTCTGCAATTGAATTCCGCACTGCCGCCGCGCCTCGAAGACATAATCGGAAAAGCTTTGGAGAAAGATCGGGAGCTGCGCTACCACTCAGCCGGGGAATTGCGTGGCGATTTGCGGCGGCTGAAGCGCGATACGGAATCTGGCCGCAGAGCAACGCCGGCGCCCTCATCCAGCGCAACGCCAGTCGCGGCCGCAGCTTCCTCCAGCAGAAACGCGGAGCTCGCCCCGGCTCGCCATAGCTCCGGTTCGGCGGTGATTGCGGCGGCACGGCAAAGTAAACTCGGTACCGGCGTAGTCGCTGGAATTGTCCTTGTTCTGGTGGCCGCGGCGGCATACGGAATTCATGCTCTTCTCACCCTCAGCCGGCCTCTGCCGTTCCAGAACATCGCGATCACCAAGGTTACCGACACGGGCAACGAGGTATTTGCGGCTATTTCTCCAAACGGCCAGTATGTCCTCTGCATGTCGAGAAAAAACGGCCTCGCGAGCTTGTGGCTGAGGAATGTTCCAACCAACAGCAACGTGCAAGTGCAGCCTCCGGCCGACGTTTATTACAACGGGCTGCGCTTCTCTCCGGACGGCAATTATTTCTATTTCGTGCGCAGCGATCCGGGGAATTCCGAGCTGAAATTCCTCTATCGCGCTCCGCTTTTGGGCGGCACGCCGGAGAAGTTGATCAGCGACATGGACTCGAACATTACGTTTTCCCCCGACGGGCAGAAGTTTGCGTACATGCGCTACGACAACCCGGAGAAAGGCAAGTACCAACTCATCGTTCGTGCGGTGACGAGTGGAGAAGAAAATGTGCTGAACACCGGAGGGACCAATGCAGGGTTGTACCAGCCCGCATGGTCGCCTGACGGGAAAATCATCGTTTGCGAAAAGCTCGATTTTGAAAGTGGATTGATCCGGTTGATGGCAGTGGATGCCAGCGACGGCCATGCTCAAGCTTTTTACAGCAGCAACCAGCGGATTGCCGAAAAGCCGGCATGGATGCCTGATGGCAGCGGCGTCCTGGTCTTGGGGAAAGAACAAAGTTCAAATTTCGCCCGCACGCAAATCGGCTTCGTTTCCTATCCCAAGGGCGAGTATTCGGCGGTGACGCGCGATACCAACAGTTACTCCGATCTCAGCGTTGCCAACGGCGGACATGTTCTTGCGACCGTACAAAACCAGTACCGCTGGAACCTGGAAGTGATGCCTGCGGCGGGCCCGGCATCCCAAACGCGGCAGATCACGCGGGCGGATGGAGATACCAACTTTACCTGGACGGCGGACAATAACCTGATCTCCGATCAGGGGAATGTGCTGAATGTGATCGATCCGATGTCCGGCAGCAAGTCGGTTATTCCAGGTCAAACCTCGAGCGGGTCTCCGCAAGCTTGCGGGGGTATGGGTTCGATCGTATTCGTAAAATTCGAGAATGGCGTGCAAAACGTCTGGCAGATGGACGGCAATAATTATAAGCAGATTACGAAGGGCAAGCTGGATGTCAGTCCAATGTGCTCGAGCGATGGGAAGTGGGTATTTTTCGTGGAGCAGGCCGGCATACAAAAATTGGCCAAAGTGCCGATCGAGGGCGGCGTCCCGCAGGTGATTTCCGACTTGCCGAGTTCCAACACTTTCGATGTTTCGCCCGATGGCAAGATTGCCGCTTTCCCCACTCTCGAACACTCCGGAGAGCATAAAGACAGGCTCGCGGTGATGGACACGGACGGCGTGAAAGCCCCTAAGATCGTCGATTTCGAGCGGCCGCGCTTCAGCTTGCTGCACTTTACACCCGACGGGAAAGGCGTGGTCTATGCAACCCGGCAAAATGGCGTGGATAATCTCTGGCTGCAGCCGCTCGATGGCTCCAAAGGCAAGCAGATTACGGACTTCAAGTCAGAACGCATTTTCGATTTCCACTGGTCGTTCGATGGAAAGCAGCTGGCGTTGGTGCGGGGCCATACCGATGCGGACGTGGTGCTGATCCGCGAGAACAACTGAGTCATTGAACAATTGAGCGATTGCGCGATCGGGTCATTGGGTGATTGGAAAACGAATCACGATTTGCTGAGGCGACCGTACCGCCGCTCTACGATTTTCAATCGCTCAATGACTCAATCGCCCGATCACTCAATAAAAGGGCGGCCATTTCAGGCCGCCCTTTTTGCGAATTGTTAGCTGCGAAGTGGTTTATGCACCCTTCACGTTCTCGGCCTGCCAGCCCTTGGGGCCTTTGACCACGTCGAACTGCACCTGCTGACCTTCCTGCAGGCTGCGGAAGCCGCTTGCCTGAATGGCCGAGAAGTGCACAAATACGTCCTCGCCGTTCTGGCGGCTGATAAACCCGTAGCCCTTGGCGTCGTTAAACCACTTCACTGTTCCTGTTTCCATGGTGTTGCATTGTTCCTTTTTCTTTGATGTAGCGCTGAAACTTTGGAAGGCTTCTTCAGCAGGCAGGTCACGCGCTGGTTGAGCGGAGAAACTGGGTACTGCGAAGGAACTCTAAAGATCAAACGCAATTAAATTGTAAGGGAACAGCCTTCAAAAAGCCACAATATTTCTCCGTTTACGCACTTAAGTACCTGTACATCAGCGGCTTACAATGCAGACCGAGCCATCTCACCACCGCCGGGATTTGCCAACCAGCGGGCAAAAGATACATGATCTGAGAAGATGCTCAAGCATACCGATTTCCGCAAGGTTCTGATTTTGCTCCTTTTCGCTACTCCCGCCTGGGCGGGGATTGTTGAAGATGTCCGCACTGCCCTGGCGCAAAACAGCTTTTCCGCAGCCGAGGCGAGCCTCGACTCCTACCGCACCAAGAATGGAGTCACCCCCGAATACATCGAGGCCTACTCGTGGATGGGACGTGCGGCCCTCAGCGCACACGACTACGATCAGGCGGCGGCGTACGCCAAACAAACCAAAGCCCTCGCGCTGGAGCAACTCAAGCAGCGTCCGCTCGACGCCGAACCCCACTTGCCGATCGCCTTAGGCGCAGCCATCGAGGTACAGTCCCAGACGCTGGCGGCTCGCGGCCAGCGCACCCAAGCCATCGCCGTCCTGCAGACCGCGCTGCACACGTATGGCAATACTTCGATCCGCGCCCGCTTGCAGAAGAACCTGAACCTGCTCTCACTCGAAGGAAAACCCGCGCCCGCGCTCCGGGCGGAGCAGTTTCTTGGATCGAAACCGCCCGTCCTAGCCCAGCTCAAGGGTTCGCCGGTGCTGCTTTTCTTCTGGGCCCATTGGTGTGGAGATTGCAAAGCGGAAGCCCCAATCATCACCCGGCTGCGAACGGAGTTTGCCCCCAAGGGATTGACCGTGGTTGGTCCCACGAAGCTCTACGGATATACCGCGCAGGCGGAGCACGCTTCCCCCAGCGACGAACTCGCCTACATCGATGCAGTGCGCCACCGCTTCTACAGCGGTCTGCTCGATATGCCCGTCCCGATCAGCAAGTACAATTTCGATGCCTATGGAGCTTCGACCACGCCGACGCTGGTCTTGCTTGATCGAAGCGGAAAGGTCGCGATGTATCATCCGGGCGCTTTGTCTTACGACAAGCTGCGGGCGGAGATTGAGAAGGTCGTAGCGCGCTAGCGCGTGAACCAATGCCAGAGCTGGGGGATACGCTATTTCTTTTGCTGTGAGATGCTGAGTGCCGAGGATGCGACGAGGAGTTTGCCCTCGTCTTCGTTCACCAGGTCCAAATCGAGGGAAGCTCCGGCCCCGGCTCCCTTATTGGACTGACTAGCGCTGGTTCGAGCTCGAAAGTAGTAGACCTTGCCAGGCTCCGCGGTAAAGCTGGTCAGTGAGACGAGCCGGTCGTGGGGAAGAAAAGTAGAGGTCCAGTCGGTACACAAGTGATGTTTGCCTGGCTCGACTGAAAAAGACAAATACGAATTTCCAACGCTAGCTCCAACCCATGAGCCATCAACACCCACCCTGATAGTTACATCGTTCATAACCTTGAACTTTTGATCTTCTACAACATAGACCAGAGCTTTCCCCGGATCAGGCTGCGGCAGCGGCTGCTGACCACTGTTAACCTTCGTCGTAACGCTGAATCGGATCTTGCTAGAGCCGCAAGCCGATTCGGCGGTGGCGACGGATAGATCCTGGCCGAAGGCTGAAATCGCGAAGAGAAATACCACTAGAAGAGTTTTCATGACTTTCCTCCGGATCGACCCGGGCCTCGCAGAATTCTTGGTCCCTACCGCCGGTCCGCACGCTATTTATCATAGTCAGAAAGAGGTAAACATATGTATGAGTTTGGTCAAGTTTTGTGTCCGCGCCGATCGATCAACGCTCCTCCACTTCCGTCAAACCTCCCGTTTTCACGTCGTAAATAAACCCTCGTACGGGAATGCTCTTCGGAATCCACGGGTGCGACTTCACTTTTTTCACCTGCTCCCGCAAGTTCGCCTCTAAGTCGTCGAAAGCATAGAAATGGGCAGGCTCGCTGGCGATGGCGCCCATCTTATCGGTCAG
>Ga0116121_1000072_pt1 | contig 52854 bp, 34 predicted proteins | sample June2015DPH_13_1_FD_89725 | JGI IMG/M metagenome (GOLD analysis project Ga0116121, IMG submission 89725) | Peatland microbial communities from SPRUCE experiment site at the Marcell Experimental Forest, Minnesota, USA - June2015DPH_13_10 | ecosystem: Environmental > Terrestrial > Soil > Wetlands...
AGGTCTGAATGCGGTCGCCTCGGATCTTTTTCGTGAGCGCGGCGACTGCGCTCGAATCGAGCCCACCGCTCAAGAACACGCCCAGAGGTACATCGCTCATCAAGTGCGACCGGACACTACCTTCCAGCAATTCCCGGTAAGTATCGACGTAGTACTTACGCGGGCGTGGTTCGCGATCTACTTCCACAGTGAGATCCCAGTAGCGCTCGATGCTGAGTTCTCCCTGCTCAGACAGTTCCAGGGTATGCGCCGGCATCAGTTTTCGGATACCCTCGAACATTGTTTCCTGGCCAGTAAGGTAGCCAAACGCCAGGTACTCGGCAAGCTTGCTGCGGTTGAATTCTGCCGCCACACCGGGATAGGCAAGAATCGCCTTAATCTCCGACCCGAAGAGGAACGACTTACCGTCCCAGCGATAGTAGAAGGGCTTGATTCCCAGGCGATCCCGGGCGGCAAAGAGTAGGCGCTTGCGCCGATCCCAGATGACGAAGGCGAACATTCCGCGCAGATGCCTCACGCAGTCGCGGCCGTATTGCTCGTACAAATGAACGATGGTTTCAGTGTCACTCCGCGTCCTGTAGCGATGGCCCTTGGCCTCCAGGTCGGCCTTCAGTTCGGTGTGATTGTAGATTTCACCGTTATAAACAATCCAGACATCGTCATTTTCATTTGCCAGCGGCTGGTGTCCGGTCTTCACATCAATGATGCTCAGCCGCCGCATGGCAAGACCGATGTTTCCTTCGACAAAAAAACCCTCGTCATCGGGCCCACGATGCGCAATTTGGCGGTTCATTGTCGACAGCGTGTTTGCGCTGACGTGCCCGCCTCGATCAGAGAGAAAGATTCCGCAGATTCCACACATGGCAGATTGGTCGGTTTTGAGGTTCTTCGCCAGTTCGTGTCGGTTCCGGCAGGACCTCTCACCCCGTTTGGGCACCCCTCGATAGATAATATTCTGTATCGCCGTGGAACCGCATGCTCGGTTCCAGGATCAGCGTGTTATCTGCACGCAGAGGGGAGCTATGTACAGGGTATATCAGGAGTTATCCAATCCAAACTAAAGGAACCAGGAAGGAACGTCTGCCGGTAAGCGGTCACCCGATGACTGTTAGACTAGGCGATGGCCTATGAAAAGCAAGGTAAGCATATTTGGACTCGGCTATGTTGGATCTGTCACCGCAGCCTGTTTGGCGTCGCAAGGGCACTCTGTCATCGGCGTCGACCTCAGCAAGACCAAGGTTGACCAACTGCACAGCGGTCGCAGTCCGATTGTCGAGCCGGGCATGGCCCAACTTGTGGAGCAATGCCACAAAGCATCCCGGCTTCGCGCCACAATGGATTCCGCCACAGCGGTGCTTGAAACCGACATTTCCTTTCCCTGCGTCGGCACGCCGAGCCTGCGCAGTGGCAAGCTCGACTTGGGACACATCGAGCCGGTTTGCCGCAGCATCGCCGAGGCCTTAAGAAATAAGAAGTCTTTTCACCTGGTTGTCCTGCGCAGTACAGTGCTGCCTGGAACTGCCGAATCCATTGTCATTCCTATGCTCGAGAGCGTCAGCGGAAAGCGGCTCGGCGCAGACTTCGGCGTTTGCGTCAATCCGGAATTCATGCGCGAGGGCACGGCTATATCGGATTTCGTGGAACCTTCCATGACCATCATCGGGGCGGCCGACGACAGACACGCCGGGGTGCTACGCGAGCTCTACGCCTGGGTTCCGGGACGGATCTTTCAAACTTCATTTCGCTCCGCAGAAATGGTGAAATATGTCTGTAACGCATGGCATGCGCTCAAGGTAGTTTTCGCCAACGAAGTGGGAACCATGGCAAAGGAGTTGGGTGTAGACGCGGAGGCCGTGATGGAGATCTTCCGCGCCGATACGAAACTGAACATATCCGCCAATTACCTGAAGCCTGGGTTTGCGTTCGGCGGATCCTGTTTGCCCAAGGACGTCCGTGCTTTCAACTATCGCGCCAAAGAGCTGGATCTGCGGCTACCACTGTTTGAATCTATTATGCCGAGCAATGAGGAACACTTTCGGCGGGGCTTGGAGATCGTGCTCCAGACTGGAAAGAAAAAGGTGGCCTTGCTGGGACTCAGTTTCAAGGCGGCCACGGATGATCTTCGGGAGAGTCCTCAGGTGCAACTGGTGAAGCAGCTGTTGGGAGAAGGACGCGAAGTCACGATATGGGACGATAACGTGTCTCTGGGCCGTTTGATCGGCTCCAATCGGGAATACATAGAGCACACCATTCCGCACGTTGGTTCCCTGCTCTGCAATGACTTGGGAGAAACTCTGGAAAAGGCAGAAGTGGTCGTCATCGGCACGCGCGGCATCCAGCGGGAGGAATTGCGCAAGCATCTTCGACCAGACCACTTCGTGGTCGATCTGGTGAATCTGGAAAAGTCGCGCCGACCCGTCGCGGATGGGAAATACGAGGGCATCTGCTGGTAAGTGCATCGTGAGAATCCTCTGGGTCAAGGCGGGCAAACTGCTGCCGGTGGATACCGGCGGCAAAATCCGTTCCTACAACATTCTGAAGAAACTCGCTCACTCTCACGACGTGACACTGCTGTCTTACTACGGCGGAGATCGCGATTCTGAATACGAAGAAGCGATTGTGCAAGAATTTCCGGCTGCGAAGACTATCTTCACGGCAGCGCCTGAATCCACGCTCGCACAATCCGTGGACTATCTCCGGCGTCTGTTCCAATCGGCTCCTTTCGCGGTGAGTAAGTTCACTCATCGGAGAGTACAGCGCTCGCTGTCGGAGTTGCTGGAGAGTGGGGCGGTCGACGTGGCAGTGTGTGACTTCCTGTCTGCATCCCAGAACTTCCCGGAGGTTGTGCCAACGCCCACGGTGCTTTTTCAGCACAATGTAGAAACGGCACTGTGGCGACGCATGGCATCCACGGAGTCGAATCCCATCAAGCGAATTGCCTACAAGATTGAAGCTGCCAAAATGGAGCGGCAGGAACGCTCCGCACTGCACCGCTTTCGCTATATTGTTGCCGTTTCCGAACACGACCGCGAACTGATGCTGGAGATGAATCGGAACTGCACGATCAGCGTGGTGCCTACCGGAGTTGACACGCAGAAGTATGCTGTCGCCCCACCTGCGCAAGCGAAGCCACCCAGAATTGTCTTTACCGGGTCGATGGATTGGGAGCCCAACATTGACGCGGTCGGCTATTTTTGCGAGCAAATCCTTCCGCCCGTGCTCTCCGAGTTTCCCGAGACGGTTTTCCAGATCGTAGGCCGGAATCCGCACCCGAAGGTTAAGCGACTGGCTTCTGAATCGGTCCAGGTGACCGGGACTGTGCCGTCCGTCGCTGATTACTTGCGCGATGCGACGGTCGTGATTGTGCCGCTACGCATGGGCGGAGGTACACGACTCAAGATCTTCGAAGCCATGGCCATGGGCAAAGCGATGGTGTCTACCTCCGTCGGAGCAGAAGGATTGCGCGTTCAGAGCGGACGTGACCTGATCCTCGCCGATTCCCCCTCCGAATTTTCCGAGGCTATCCTGCTACTGGTGCGAGACGACGCCGTTCGGCGCAGGTACGAACAGGCCGGCGCCGAACTCGCGACTCAGTTTGACTGGTCACGCATCGCACTAAAGTTCGCCGACGTACTGCAGGATGCGGTGCGAAACTTTCATGTAGAGTCCGGACTCGGAAGAGACGTTACCATAAGCCAATGAGAGTTCTTGTGCTCGATGGCAATCAGAACCAGGCAGTAGCCAGCGTCCGCTCGCTGTGCCGCGCAGGTCACGAAGTATGGGTAGGCGAATCGAGCTCCTGGTCGAAAGCCGGCTGGTCGCGTTCCTGCGCGCACAGTTTCGAATATCCCGCTCCCCAGCTCCACGGCGATGAATTCGTAGAGAAGCTGGTTGACCTCGCCGGCCGGAAGGACGGAACTTTGATTCTACCCATGACCGAGGCTACGACATTACCGATTTCGGTCGATCGGGAAAAATTTTGGGAGGCTGGGGCTCGTTTGGTGTTGCCAGATCACGCCGATTTACTAAGGGCTTTCGACAAGCAGAAGAGCACACAACTGGCGGCATCCTTGGGCATAACCATTCCAAAAACAATCGCAGTGGCAAATACGGAAGATCCGCAGGAGGTAGTTCGGTCCGTGTCTTTTCCTGTGGTGCTGAAACCGCGTGCATCCGAAGAGCTGCGGCCAGGCGGCACGGTTCGTACGGGAGGCCGGCCCCGGTACGCCAGCAATCCGCATCAATTCAACGCCGCCTTCCAGGACTTGCGCAGCCGCTGCTCTACTATTTTGGTCCAGGAGTTCGTTGTTGGCCAAGGAACGGGCTACTTTGCCTTGATGCATCACGGAGAGCTGAGGGCCGAGTTCGCGCACCAGCGCATCCGGGATGTGTATCCTACCGGCTCGGGCAGCACGCTGCGAACCAGCGTCGCCCCCGATGCTGCGATCCGGAGTGCGTCCCTGGCTATGCTACGTGCGCTGCGCTGGCACGGAGTCGCGATGGTCGAGTTTCGACAAAAAGGGGGGAAAGCACCAGTTTTCATGGAGGTCAACGGGCGCTTCTGGAATTCGTTGCCGTTGGCGTGCTATGCGGGCGCTGATTTCCCTGCTCTGCTGGCTCGCATGGCAGAAACCGGCGATGTCCCGCTCTCGACCGGTTACCGGGTCGGAGTCCGCTGTCGCTGGCTTCTCGGCGATCTTCGTCATCTTGTGGAAGTCTGTAAGGGACCTCCAGACGGCTATCCCGAGCCCTATCCGGGCCGCATGAGGACACTGTTCAAACTTCTTTCACCCGTCCCCGGCACGTATCACGACCTATTCCAGTGGAGCGATCCCTTACCTGAAGCCGGAGATTGGATACACTTTGCGCAGCGCATCTTCTCGCGACAGACTGAGCAGCAGCCTGTAAGAGGAAGGACCCATGCTTAAGGGCGCAATGCACCTGCATAGCACCTACTCGGACGGTGAGTTCACGCTGCGGGAATTGCGCGAGATATTCCTGGCTGAGAGTTGTTCCTTCGCTTGTGTGACCGACCATGCCGAATGTTTTGAGGAGGTTTCGATCCGACGCTACGTGGAAGAGTGCAAGTCGCTTTCCGATGACAAGTTCGTTTTCCTCGCCGGCCTCGAATACAGCTGCGAGTTCAACATGCACATTCTCGGGTACGGCGCGACGCAGCTTACTCCGACAAGGGATCCTCAGGCGGTGATCCGTCATATCAGTTCGCAGAGCGCCCTGCCGGTCATCGCTCATCCCAAGGACGATTCCTTCGCCTGGATTGAGACCTTCGAAACGCTGCCGCTGGGGATTGAGGTCTGGAATACGAAATACGATGGCCGTTACGCTCCGCGGCCGGGCACGTTCGCTTTGCTGCAACGTCTGCGGCAGCGCCATCCCATGACGCTCGCTTTCTTCGGCCAGGACCTGCACTGGAAAAAGCAATTTCGCGGTATGTTTGTGGAGGTGGACTGTGTTCCGAACACAGCTGAGGCCATCCTGCAGGCTCTGGCGCGTGGCGATTATCGCGCTCAAAAGGACGAGTATCGACTACCCTCTTCCGGCGTTATCGACGACAAACTTTTAGTGGAATTCGGACGAGGTCACGACCGTTCCTACCGCATGTGGCGCTTCCTGAAGAATGGCAAGCACACACTGGACCGGTTCGGAATAAAAGTGCCCGATTCTATCAAGGCCCAGCTCAGAAGGATCTTCTGAATGAACCCGCGCGGCTTTGCGTGCCTGATGTATCACGAATTGGAACGCCCTGGGCGGCCGCTGTGCCAATCAGGGCCCGGGTACGTACGCTACATTCTGCGGGAAACCAAGTTTCGCGACCATATGCGCTGGCTGCAGGCCAGTGGATGGCGCGGAATGAGCGTCGGGGAAGCTCTCGGTTCTTCCGAAATGCGGCGCGTCGCGATCACTTTTGACGACGGCTGTGAAACTGACCTCTTGATTGCCGCGCCCATCCTGAAGCAAACAGGAAATGGTGCGACTTTCTATGTTACGGCTGGCTTTCTCGGCGAACCCGGATATTTGTCGGCTTCGCAACTGCGCGAATTGCAGGCGCTCGGTTTTGAGATTGGCTGCCACTCGATGACTCATCCCTATTTGAACGATCTTGACGATTCGGCTCTGCGCCGAGAGATCGTTGAAGCCAAGGAGCGGATTGAGCAACTCATTGGCAAACCCGTCGAGCATTTCTCTTGTCCCGGAGGCCGCTACGATCACAGGGCGGTCGCATTTGCGCGTGCGGCTGGCTATCGATCGATGGCCAACAGTCAAGGGTCACTGAATTCTTCTTCGACTGATCCGTTTTTTCTTGGGAGAATTGCGGTTCTGCGAGAAACCAGCGAACCTTCATTTCGCTCCAGTTGCCAAGGAAAAGGGCTGTGGAAAAGGCGCCTTCGTGATTCCGTGAAGTATTCCGCCCGGAGCTTAATGGGAAACTTCCTCTACGATCGGATTCGAGCGCTCATACTGCGTGATAACAATGTGACGGACGGCATTGTGCGCTAGTCTGAAACTCAGCGCGTGTGAATGATCTCCCAGCCTCTCGCTTCGATCCGTCAGGGCCGGCATCCCCGAAGTGCAATGTACTTGCGATAGGGGCGATGTCCTGTCGTCATCTAGGGTAACCCGCGCCGCCCGTTTAAATTTCGTGCAGGACCTCGAACGATCGGTCCCCCCAACTTTCGTCATGAGGTTAGATTGCATGTCACCAGCAAGCCGGGTCCACGCGACGTGGAAGAGTTTCTTCCCAAAAACTTTTCGCTTTCCCCTTTTTGCCAATCAATGGCTTCTAGTTTTGGCAATTGCCGCCGCAGGGTTTACAGCAGCCGGCTGCAACAACGTGATGGCCCAAGGCTCCCGCAGTCCTTCGGCGGTGCCTTCTCAACCCACAGCTTCCCAACCTCTCAGTCTGACGAGCACGTTGCCAAAGGCAACCGTTGGTCAAGCCTACAACGCAGTTCTGAACGTAAGTGGCGGGAGCGCCCCTTATCAATTTGTCTTAGCTTCCGGCTCTCTGCCCGAAGGGACGACACTCTCTTCTTCCGCCGGGACCATTTCCGGGGAGATCGCGAAAGCCGGCGCCTATAATTTTACGGTCGCCGTAACCGACCTACCGCACAACGACAGAGGCAATCAAGAATTTGCCGTGAGCGCGGCCTTGTCGGCGTCCCCGGTGAAGATCACGATCACACCCGCGTCCCGCGTCTCGCTGGTTCCAGGTGCGAAGCAGCAGTTCTCGGCGACAGTGACCGGTTCCGCCAATACGTCGGTGAACTGGTCTGCGTCCACTGGGAAAGTTTCGACAACTGGTCTCTTCACTGCTCCGGTGTCGAGCAACAAAGACAGTGTCACGATAATAACTGCCACCAGCGTCGCTGACCCCCGCCAAACGGCAGAAGGTTCCGTCCAGTTACAAACGGCCTCCATCCAAGCCTCTGGGCCTGACAATCGTTATTGCGGTCCGGGTGACCAGCCCGCCTTCGGCGCGACCACAGATGGGCCAGCCACGCTGCCGACCAGTTGCTTCTACACAGCTTTGTCCGCCACTCCTTCCCCGGGAGCAGTCACGGCGGTATCCGCCGGTTCCGATCTGCAACAGGCAGTTGACAATGCCAAGTGCGGCGATACGTTGATGCTCGAATCCGGCGCCGTCTGGACGACCAAACAGATCACTTTTCCCGCCAAGAACTGCGGCGATGACAACTGGATTACGATTCGCACGAGTGCGGCGGACTCCGCACTTCCCCCGGAAGGAACGCGGTTGACCCCTTGTTATGCTGGTGTCAGCTCTCTCCCCGGGCGTCCGGCTCTCAACTGCACCTCCACGGAAAACGTCGTAGCGAAAATCGAGTACGACAGCGGAAACCTCTCCGGACCTCTCGTGTTTGAGAATGGAGCCACTCATTACCGCTTCATCGGGCTAGAAATCACGAAACATACTGCAGGCAAATTTGTTGTAGCGTTGGCTTCTCCCACCACGGGAGCCGCTTTCGACCACATCATCTTCGACCGGGTATGGTTTCATGGAGACCCTAACGACGAAACGACGCGTGGAGTTCTATTGGACGGCGGTACGTCTGTCGCGGTCATCGATTCCTATTTCACCGACTTCCACTGCCACAGCATGGGGAAGTGCACGGATGCGCAGGCGGTGGCAGGAGGAAATGGCTCGATTCCCAATGGAACCTACAAGATCGTAGACAATTTCCTGGAAGCGTCCGGAGAGAACATCATCTTCGGCGGTGCAGGAGCGACCCAGACTCCAACCGACATCGAGATTCGACGCAACCACTTCTTTAAGCCCATGATCTGGATGGCCGGCCAGCCCGGTTTCATCGGAGTCAAGTTTGTGGTCAAGAATCATCTGGAATTCAAGAACGCGCAGCGGGTTCTGGTCGAAGGCAACATCATGGAAAACAGTTGGGGAGGATTCTCTCAGACCGGCTTCTCGGTTCTCGCGACCCCTAAGAACGATGGTCACTGCAGCGTTTGCTTGGTAACCGACATCACATTCCGCTATAACACCATCAGTCACGTGGGTGGCGGCTTCCAGTTGGCAAACGTTGTCTCGGCAACCGGCTTCTACGCCAAGGAGGGCCAGCGCTACAGCATTCATGATGTGATCGTCGATGACATCAGCGCTGACAAATACTCCGGTCATGGCGTCTTCGCTCAGGTTGAAACTCAGTTCAACACCAGCTTTGTTCCTCTGCTGCAAAATCTCGCGATCGATCATGTCACCGCCTTTCCGGATTCCATGCTGGTCAATGCCGGAGGCACGTTCAGTCCGAAAATGCCAAACTTCAGCTTCACGAACAGCATCGTAAGTGCTGGAGCGTATCCAGTCTGGTCCACCGGAGGCGGATCCGGCAACTGCGCCCACACGGATGTTCCTTTGACGGTGTTGGACTCATGCTTCTCGTCGCCTAACTTCACTGGAAATGTTATCGTCGCGCAGCCCACGAGCTACACATCCGCCATGTGGCCTTCCGAGAATTCGTTCGCGTCCACGCCCGCGGGTGTCGGCTTTGTGAATTTCAATGGAGGCATTGGCGGAAATTACGAACTGTCCCCCACAAGCACCTTCAAGGGGAGGACCGCACTCGGCCTAGACCCGGGTGCAGACATCCCCGGTCTTGAGAACGCGATCGCCGGAGTCTACTGACACCCATTCTGTATTGCACAATCGAAGCGACAAAGCGCCGACGGCAACCCGTCGGCGCTTTGTTTTTGCAGGTGTTCCTGGATGGTCTCAACAACATCATCGCGACCTTCTCGTGCTACCTTATTCCCTTATGGAAAATCTTAAGTTTTGCCCGCTTATTCCGTTCTCATTTTTTTTTCTGGTCTTAGCTTCCGGCGTGGCCAACGCCGATTCAGGGCGATTTGATGGTCCTGCTGAACTGCCGCGAGTCACGGTGAAGAGTGCGCTCGTGGACACTCCGACTCCGGGCGCCTCACGCCTGGTCAAAGAGGGCGAAAATCTGCAGCAAGCCTTTAATGCAGCCTCATGCGGTGACACCATTCGCCTTGAGGCGGGTGCGAGCTTCACTGGGAGTTTCTCGCTTCCGGCCAAGCCTTGCGATGATCAGCACTGGATCATTATCCGCAGCGATGCTCCCGACTCGTCTCTACCACCCGAAGGCACACGCCTCACGCCTTGTTATGGCGGAGTGTCCTCTCTTCTCGGCCGCCCGGAGTATCCCTGCAACTCTCCGAAAAACGTTCTGGCGAAGATTGTGTTCAACAGCAAGGCGGGCAGTGGACCGATCTTTCTGGAATGGGGAGCAAATCACTATCGGTTTCTTGGCTTAGAGATCACGCGAGACTCGCCGGGAGCAAACATCACCAACCTCGTGTCCTTCCGAATTGCTGGCAAAAAGGTCGACGGTAGCATTGACTGGAATAGCAAGGGGGACCATGTCGTCTTCGACCGCGTTTGGATCCACGGCGACGAAAAGGACGAAACCACGCGCGGCGTGCAACTGGGCGGCAGCACCTACGTAGCCGTTGTCGATTCCTATTTCAGTGATCTGAAATGCATTGCCTTGACCGGCGCTTGCACCGATGCGCAGGCGATCGCGGGCGGAAACCTCGACAATCCGATGGGCCCCTACAAAATCGAAAATAATTTCCTGGAAGCTTCTGGAGAATGCATTCTGTTCGGAGGCGGCGCCGCAACCATTACCCCTGCCGACATTGAGATCCGTCACAACCATTTGTTTCGGCCGATCCAATGGAAATCCGACGAACCCGGTTTTATGGCGGCCAACAGCGGAAAACCTTTCATCGTTAAGAACATTTTTGAACTCAAGAATGCACAGAGGGTATTGTTTGAAGGCAATATTCTGGAAAATAGCTGGGGTGGTTTCTCGCAAAGCGGATTCGCGATTCTTCTGACGCCGAAGAGTCAAGGCGCCAACCTGTGCCCGCTCTGCCGAGTTACCGATATTACGATCCGCAACATCAGCATTAGTCATTGCGCCAGCGGGTTCCAAATTGCGAACGTCCCCACTTCGATGAACGGGATTTCCACTGCGGGCGAGCGCTACAGCATTCACGATGTCATCATCGATGACGTTGATCCGGTACGCTACAAGGGGTACGGCGTCCTGTTTCAGCTAAGTTCTTTCCAGCCGCAATTAAAGGACGTCAAAATTGATCACGTAACCGGATTCTCCCCCAAAGTCTTATTCAACGTAGGCGTACTGTCTCCGAATCCCAAGATCCCAAACTTTGTCTTTACCAACAATCTGGTCGCGGCGGGAGAGCGGGAAGTGACTTCCACGGGCGGAGGTGCGGCCAACTGCGCCTATTTGTCTCAGAGGCTGGGTGCTGCGAGTTTGTTTCAAAGCTGTTTTAGCAATCCGATAGTCTCCCATAACGTAATCCCCAACGCGCTCAGCAGCTGGCCGAAGGATAACTTCACTCCCAAGAATACGGCTGATGCGGGAATGCGCAGCGTAAGGCAGCCGTCTTTAGACAGTTTCCGGCTTTGCCGGGAGAAAAACGACGCAAAAGGATGCAAGAAGCCCTCTCCATATTTGCACGCGGGAACGGATGGAAAGGCCGTTGGCGCAGATATCGACGCCATCGCTGCTGCTACGGCCGGGGCGCGTTAGGCAAAGACCTCATAGCCAATCAAGTTCTTTGTTGACGAGAAACTTGCCCACGCGAGGCTTCTTCTTGAGCCAAAGCTTCAGGTCGAAGTAGTGACGATATCGATCACGCCGCCGTGCAATTCGGCGTTGGCCGGTGGTCTTGGACTCTAAATCGCCGGTCGTGTAGCCGAGTTCGCGCAGTGTATTTCCAACTAGCGCTTCCAGCGTGCGGATCTGTTCCGGTGATAACGCTTGCTTCCATCTCCCGATGGGGTTGAACTCACCAGCGGATGAACCTTTTTGAAACGAAGAGTTGGGCTGGGCGACCGAACCGATCGCAGCTTCCTGAATGCGCTCGTAATTCAGATCTTGTTGAATAAACTCGCTCAGCCGTGCCAGCACTGGACGGGGATCAAGCACTAATTGTTCGAACGAGATTTCGCAGTAATCCGCCCCCAGCTTGCGGCCCGCCTCCCGGCCTCTTTGGACAACCCATTCCCAGTGCAACGCAGCCACATCCAGATGTTTGTCTGCATCCCAAGGGAACGGACGAATCCATTTCTGTTTGTCGAGCGATAAGGCGACATCTCTACCATCGCGGATAATGTGAATAATCAACGCGTCCGGTATCGTCTGCTTGATGCGGTCGATAAGGAGCAGGTGGTCTGGAGTACATTCCGCCCAGCGTTCCGTGCCTTGCTTCCGCGCGATCTCGCCCATGAACAGCCGGAGAAAATCGCCGCCGTTATTGCATTCGGCCATGATCTTGGCTCGGATTTCACGCTCTTCCAAACCGGAAAGCTTGAACATCCGGGTCTTCAACCAAGCGTCCAACAACTTCTTGCGGTTGCGCGGAACTGTCAAGTCACCGTACGCCGGCTCTAACACATTGAAGGCATGCGTCTCACTGCGGAGAACCGCAAAACCACCTGCCGATAGCAACATGTGATAGAGCAGCGTCGTGCCCGAGCGCGCGCTCCCCAGGGTAAAAACAGGGGCCTTACTGCGTGAGCCAGAACGCACGACCGGCACTGCGAAGGAGTTTGCAGTCATATCCGGTTCGGTTATCGTAGATTTTGGGAATACCATTTTCAGTACTTACCCAGACTTCTTCAACAAGACCTTCAGGCGCTCTCTCTGCAGGTTTTTCGCTTCAAGTAGACGCAGCAGGTTCGAGAACCGGATGGTCGTTGTGCTGATGCAAGGACTCATAAACCTCTAGCCATTGTTCGCGCACCAAATCCCAGTTGTAGGCTTTCGACCGCTCGTATGCTGTCGACGCAAGGCGGCAGGCAAGCGCCGGATCTTCCAACAGCCGGATGACATTCCGTGCTAATGCGTACGCGTCCCCCACCTCCGACAAGAGTCCTGTGCTCCCGTCTTCGACGACATAGCTCATTCCTTCGGGCGCCGTACTCACGACCGGAGTTCCGGCGGCGAAAGCCTCAAGTATCGACACCGGCATATTATCGAGCCTTGAGGCATTGATGAAGATATCCGCCTGGTCGTAATAGCGGCCGATATCCTCGCGGGAAGCCACTCCGGTGAAATAGACGCCCTTAAGCTTCAAGTCAGACACCAACGAACGAATTTGCTCTTCTGACGGACCATTGCCTACAAGATCAAGTCTTGCTTCCGGATATCTCTGTTGGACCTCTGCGAAGGCACGCACCACCACGTCTACCGCATAATAAGGATGAAACCCGCGCGTGCAAAGCACATGGGGCCGAACAGGATCACGCATCCGAAAACGGAATTGCGAAAAGTCGATGATGTTTGGTACCACCTCGGCTTCGAGCTTGAATTCACGGAACACCTCCGCCAGATAGCCGGATGGTACGACCAGCTTATCGACGCGAGCCAGAACCGGTCGAGCAGTGCGGAAGCGCTGCAAGTGGTCTCTTGCCTCTCCGCTGTGATAGTGCATCAGCGTTTTCTTCCTTCGCAAACGAGCCAGCAGCCACGCCGGCACCGGCGCTATTAGAAATGACCAGTAGGAGGCCGAAAAAATATGTACGATGTCCGCGTGTTCCATCCCCTTCCACAAGTTACGCACGTAGAACGGTTGGCGAACGATCGTCCTTAGACCGGGCATCCGTTCTACCCACCGTAGACCTGCTGGCATCGGAGGATCAATCGAAATCAAACCGGCTTCGACCGCGGGATCATCGTGCCATCCCTTCACCAGCAGATCCGCCTGCACCGACTGCCCGCCCACGTAGCGGAGTGAAGGGGCAACAATCGCCACTCGCTTTTTCTTCCCAGGGGAAGCAGAGCGCATCGATTGAGATCTCGCATGAGGGCGCCAGCTCTTTTCCTGCAGCAGATCGGCATACAGCTCCGAATGTCGGTCTCGGAGAGACTCAATCGCGAAGTTATTCTGGGCAAATGTCTTTGAATTCTCCCCCAGCCGTGAGCGCAAGGCATCATCTTGCAAGAGGTCACCCATAGCTTTCGCGAGCTCGGTTTCGCTTCCCGCGCTCACCAGGATCCCTCTTCCTTCACCAATCAGTTCGGGATTCCCTCCAACGTCGCTTGCAATCACAGGAACTCCGCTCGCCATGGATTCGATAATGACGTTTGACAGGCTCTCGGACTCCGAAGGCAGCACCGAAACATCCAAAGAGGCAAGGATTCCCGGGATGTCCCGCCTGTCTCCAAGGAACAAAACGTTTTGCCCAAGGCCAAGCTTATGCGCTACCTTCTCCAAGTCCGGACGCACGGGTCCGTCGCCGACAAGGACGAACTCCACGTTGGGGAGACGCGCCGCGATCCGAGCCGCAGCTTGCAGGAACAGCTTGTGGTTTTTCGACCAGGTGTTCATTCGCGCGATCATACCCACACGAAGGATGCCGCTTTCCCGCGGCAAAGTTGGACGCGCTTGCGTAAAGTCCTGCAGCCTAAGACCGTTCCGGATCACAACCACTCGTCGCCTTGCTAGCCCTTTTTCGACCAGTTGGTCGGCGGCCGCTTGCGAGTTGCACACCACTCGATCGCAGAATCGGAAGGCCGCAATCTGCGCTTGTGCTTTCGCTGAACTCAGCAAGTCACCAATTTGTCGTTGACTACCAATCACGACGGGAACACCGGCGAGGCGGGCCGCGGGGATCATCATCAAATTCGCATAGAAGTCGAAAGCATGGGCGACTGCGATGCTGTTCCGTCGGAGATGCCGACCTAAGGCAATTCGCGCACCTTGCGAACGCAATCCAAACAAGCTGCCTCCCGGAGCAAATTCGGCGATACCGTCCACTTGACTGAGAAATGGCCCTCCGCGCTTCAGGCATCCCAGTTGCACGGAGAATTCGCGGCGATCAAGCGCTTGCGATAGGGTGAGGAACTGGCGCTCCGTTCCGCCCGTCTCCAGAGAATTGATCATGAGAAAAACGGGGATCGGCGAAATCCTGCCTGCTTTTTTGTGTTCTAACTCCGCGGAATCGAGGCTCACGTGGTCCTCTCGGCAGGCGTAAACGAGCAGTCGCTCGGGCTGTTGAAACCGACGAGCGACGGACGCGCGGATTGGGATTGCATTTCCAGGAAATTCCGGTGCCACAATTCCAATACGAGCAGCATCCATATCCGTCCGGAATGGATGCGCCTTCCGCGCAGATGTTCATCGATCAGCGATCGGATCGCCTCTGGACGGAAGTATCCCCTCTGCAAGGTACGGGGCTCGTTCAAAATCTGCAGCAATCCACTCTTGAATTCATCCTTGATCCAGTGCACCAGAGGAAGGGCGAAGCCTTGCTTGCGTCGATTCACCAGGGCCGGTGGAATCCCCAGCCGCTCCGCCAATTTCTTGAGAATAAACTTGCGATTGCCGTCGCGGAGCTTGTATTTCATGGGCAAGCTTGTAACCCACTCTACAAAAACATGGTCGAGAAGCGGAGCCCGCATTTCGAGAGATGTCGCCATGCTCATCCGGTCGACTTTGGTCATGATGTCAGCCGGTAGATACGTCTTGGTGTCGAGGTAGAGCAGCCGGCTGAGGTGATCCTCGGCTGGAGCAGCATCGTAATATCTCTGATACTGCAGAAGCGGATCGTCACCCTTGCTTACTCGCTCCAGAAAGTCGTCGCTGAACAGCCCTCGGGCACGACCCAACATGGGAAGGTATGAGATGCTGTCGAGATACTGGTCGCGGGGGGAGAGGGTCATGTTCCATGCCAGTTGTGCCCCTCTTGCGTCGGAAGGCAGCCTTGGATAGACATGAGTTCGATAGATGTGACCGAGCCAGCTTGGGATTTGGGCAAATTGGCGGCGTTTCACGCTGACCGCATAACGTTCGTACCCGGCAAATAACTCGTCTCCCCCGTCCCCGGAAAGGGCGACGGTCACATGTTGTCGCGCCAGTCGGGATACGTGAAAGGTGGGAATCATCGACGAATCTCCGAATGGCTCCTCCTGCATTCGTGTTAACCAATCGAGAGTTCCCCCGATATCCGGCCCTACGAAAAATTCCTGATGGTCCGTGCCGAAACGCTTCGCCACCGCTCGCGCACATTCCGCCTCGTTAAAATCTTCCTTGCCAAAGCCGATAGAGAATGTTTTCACCGGCCCCGAACTGGCGCGGGCCATCAGCGCCACCACGATGGAAGAGTCGACTCCGCCGCTAAGTAACGCTCCCAAAGACACATCGGAGATCAGCCGGATTCGAACCGCCTCTGCGAGTCGCGCCTCCATTTCCTCGAGACACGCTTCGTCCGATCCAGGATCGTACGCACCATAAGCTGGAACGTCCCAGTACTGCCGGACCTTGACCTCTCCGTCCTTGTATTCGGCAAGGTGTCCGGGAGGAAGTTTCGCGATTCGCTGAAAGGCGGAATTGGGGTCGGGAATATATCCAAAGTAAAAGAACTGCAATATCGCCTCCGGGTTCACGTCGGCAAGTTCCGGAGCAGCTGCCAGGATGGCCTTGATCTCAGATCCGAAGTAGAGTCTTCCCCCATGCAGCGCATAATAGAGAGGCTTCTTCCCGATGCGATCCCGAGCCAGCAACAGCGACTGCCGGCGTTCGTCATAAAGGGCGATGGCAAACATGCCGCGCAACCTGGTCACACAATCGGCGCCCATCTCTTCATAGAGATGGACAATCACTTCCGTATCGCTGTGGGTGTAAAACTGATGACCCCGCGCTTCCAGTTCGCGGCGTAATTCAGGGAAGTTGTAGATCTCTCCGTTGAACACGACCCAAACACTCTTATCTTCGTTATGAATCGGCTGTTTTCCGCCAGAAAGGTCGATGATGCTCAGCCGTCGCATGCCCAGACCAACGTGACGATTGGAGTAGATGCCCTCATCATCGGGACCACGATGCACAATGGTCTGGCACATCGTGTGAATCAGGGAAGGCTCGACACGTTCATCTTCCCGGGCAAGCATTCCTGCTATTCCGCACACGAGGGCACCTCGATGGAAACTGTTGCCGCCGGTCGAGCGGCGCTCGCCGATCTTCGTCCCCGAACTGACACCGGGACGCCGCCCACATGCAAGTCCTCCATCCCGGAATCTTCAAACCAGCGGAAGACCTCCTCATACGTATGCTTCGATTGATACCACGGTGAATACCAGTCGAAGGTATCCAGCACGCGCCATTGCGGATCCTCGTTGAAGGACATGGGAATGAGAAATCGCAGAATCCCGCTCATGGGCTTCCCGACGAGAGGGACCTTTCGCATTACTTTGTGAATCCCATAGAGCGGGATCGTTCCATAGCAGAGCCAGTGCAGGAGCTTAGGCGGGGTGCGCCGTGTCGCCGAACGGTAAATATCACTCAGGCGATACCACTTGTTGTAGGCACTGTAAAGCCAGATCGCAACTCCTGCGCCCGGCTTGATGAGACGAGGCAGCTTCTTGAAGGCGGCTTCACAGTCGGGAGTGTGGTGCAGCACACCGAGGCTGTAGATGTAATCAAAACTCTGTTCCGCGAAGGGCAGAGAAAAAACATCGGCCTGAAAGACGGTTGCAGGAGATCCCTCAAGGTTTCGGGCCGCAGCTTCCACCGCGGCACTCAGATCAATGCCAACCACGCGTGCACCCCAGCGACTGACGACCTCCGCATAACGACCCATGCCGCATCCCACATCCAGAACTAACTTTCCTTCCAGATCCTTCCGGGTCAAACCCGTTTTGTCGATAAAATCGATTTCCGAGCGATTGGCGGAGGCGTCATCGAGCTGAGTCTTATCATGCTTGAGCCACTGGAAACCAAAACTGCCGGCGTAGTGCTGCTGGTCGACGAAACGGATCACCCCACGAATTCTCGGAAAAACCCTGCGGCAGCCCAGACACACCAAACCGTTTGGCGCCTCTTCGATACGGCTCCCACAAGTCGGGCAACGAAGAAGTTGGAGCACTTCCTCGACAACTCTCTCAGTAACTTTTGACTGGCTCATATTTTCGCTTGGTTTCATATCTGCGATTTCCGCTGCTGGCGGAAGATTTCAGAGTTGGCTGATCTACCTTCGAACCCACAACGACAGCGATCTGGTACAAGGCAGATACATAACCGACCATGAAATAGGGAAACAGGTTGTATTCAGTTGATGCAAACATGGCTCCAAAGACGTACGCCGCTAATCCGGCCCATAATGCGCTAGTCCATAACCTGATCGATTCGTCGGCTGCATATCCAGGAAGCTTACGTACGCTGTTAATCTTGCGGAAACTGAGAAATATCATGGTTAGGAAGAGAGCCAGGGCAGGCAGTCCCGCTTCCGCGGCCAGTTCCGTATAGCTGTTATGCGCCACCCGCCACTCGCCGTTGGTCACCTCGAAATTCCCCGGACCTACTCCAAAAACCGGGTGGTGCAGCGCGGTGGAAATACTGGCCAGGAGCAACTGCTTGCGTGCCGCCAGCGAGCCTCTATCGCCCGACCCTTCCACATTCCCGCGAACTATACTCGTCACTCGTGTCAGGTAACGGGGCGTAGCCACGATGATAGCGGCTCCTACAATCCCCATGGCAACTGCGGCGAGAAGCACCGATCGTCGTTTTCCCTTAATCCCGTATTCCCAGATGCAGGCGAGAACGGTAATGACAGTCGCAATCATTCCGCTGCGCGAATAAGTCAAAACCACAGCCAACAGCAACACCGCCAGACCCGCACCCCAGATCATTTTTCGCAGCCCTCCCCTTGCCGCCAGTAGAAACGCCAGGCACAACGGGAAGGTCATGGCAATGTTGATGGAAAGATCGTTTGGATTCTCCAGCACGGATTTCTGAATGCCCCACAAGCGCCCATCCACCGTGTGGTGCACAGCGACCGATGCTAACGTAACGACAACCACCGCCGAAACCTGAACAAAGAGGAGCTTGCGCATCTGCCGCACCTGGGTCACGATCAGTGCGATCAGCATCGCCACAATCACGCCTTTGGAGAACTTATTCACAACCGTGTCGAAGGCTCCGCCTCGCCAGTAGGCGAACGGAATCGTGAGAAACATGTACCCCAACAGCGTCAACAAAACCTTGAGTTCCAGCGGCAGCTTCTGGCGATCCTTCGACCGTGCTCCGAAAATCAAAGCCAACAGGGCAATGCCTCCGCTGATCTTGGCCAATGGCAGCCAGACCAGGCCGGGTATCAGGTCTTCCGGGCGCCAGTAATAGAGGAAAGTGAACAAAACCAGAGCCGAGTAACTCAGGCTCTTGCGATCACCCAACTTGAGATTTGGGCTCTTCCACGCCGGACTCGTTGCTACCGTTGTCACCAGGTTCTCTCCCAAGCGAAAGGTTTCTTCGAGCGGACGCTCAGCGACTCCACTCGATATTTCTGCCGGTTACGAACTTCCCAAAGGCCACAACGGCAGCTGTGTTAAGCACGACGAAGGTGAACGCCGCGTCAGCCATGCGGGACACGAACCCGCGCTTCAGCCGAATCATTCCCAGCAAACTCAATGCGTAGAAGGCGATCTGCAGCAGGCAAGCGGCACGATAGACGGTATCCCTCAGAAAAAACGACGACAAGAGAGCGGTCAGCAGAGCGAACGGAGCCACCAGTCGCAGCAATTTGTGACTGATAAATTCGAAGCGCAGCGGATTCTGTTTCCCAAGCAGCCAGGGACACATCTGCAGTAGCTGGTAATTGCCACTCAAGGTTCGGACCTTCCGTGCAAACTCGCGGGGCCGTCCGAGGTTCGGGCTATCCCACGCGGCGGCGCGAGGATCGAAAACCACCCGGCTTCCCTGCCGTGCGACATGCATCGGAATGTAGACGTCATCCAGAATCGTTCCGGGAGGCAACATGGGAATAAGTTGCCGGCGTACAGCATACAGCGCGCCAGTTGCTCCTACGACCGAGCCGGAATTAGATTCCCATTCGCGAATCTTCTTTTCGACGCGCCAATACTGTCCCATACCGTCGGCGGCTTCTCCGGCCTCCGCGCTGCCGATCATCAGTTCGCCGCTCGCGCACCCCACTTCCGGGTCCGCAAAATTCTCCAGCAGCAATCGCACAGCTGTGGCTTCAATCTTTTGCCGCGCATCGGTGAATACAACGACTTCGCCGGTCGCAGCTCCGACCCCATCGTTCACTCCGCAAGCTTTTCCGCTGGGCATCTGATTCAACAAGACACAAATGCGCGGTTCACGGGCATATTCACTCAGAATGGATTCGGTCCCATCCGTCGATCCATCAGAAACCACGACCACCTGCAAGAGATCGGTTGGGTATTCGAGCCTAAGGAGATTATGAAGTTTTTCCCTCAAAAATGGTTCTTCATTACGCGCCACCATCACCACTGAGATAAGGGGAATTGTTGGACCGAGCCGGACCGGTCGGGGACGCCAACGAACCCGCAGCCACAACCAGACGGCATAGCCCGCATAGGTATATGCAAGAAGAGCTACGGAACCCCAGAATATCCACTTCACTTTGCGCCCCGCCCGAGCAGGACGATCTTGATCGTCTGGAACATGATGAGTATATCCAGCCCGAAAGACGCATTCTTGATATAAAAAAGGTCGTATTGCAGCTTCTCGCGAGCATCTTCCAGACTATTACCGTATTTGTATCGCACTTGTGCCCAACCAGTGATTCCCGGGCGTACCACGTGGCGCACTCCGTAATAGCGGATCTCTTTGCTGAGCCACTCGACGAACTCGGGACGTTCCGGCCGCGGACCCACAAACGCCATATCGCCCTTCAACACACACCACAATTGCGGAATCTCATCAAGCCGCGAAGCACGCAGGAACGTTCCGGCCCTGGTAATCCTTGGATCATCGTCGGCAGCCCAAGTGGCGCCAGTATCGGCTTCCGCGTCCTGACGCATCGTGCGGAACTTATAGCAGTAAAATTGTCGGCCGCCGAGCCCGACGCGCTTTTGACGGTAGAGCACCGGACCGGAGGAGTCCAATCTTACGGCGAGCCAGACAAAAGGAAGGAGGGGCAGCGCAAGAAAGAGGCCGCACAGCGCTACTAGCGTGGAAAAGAGCCGGCGAATGAGCAAAAATCCGCTGTTGAAACGAAACCCCTCCGCAAAAATCAGCCAGCTGGGGTACAACTGCTCTACTTCGATCCGGTCGGAGATTTTCTCCAGCCAAGAAGTTGCTTCTTCAACTTTTACTCCTTCCAAGCGCAGGCCCAGCAATTCTTCCACTGGTAAGGTGCCCCGCCGGTCGGGCATGGCAACAATCACACGGTGAACTCCCTCGCCATGGGCCAAGCTCAACAGGTGCAAGGCCACGGACTCGCGAGTCAGTTCGCCCTCAATATTGCCGGTCCATCCCACCACTTCAATTCCTAGTTCGGAGCGCTCACGTAACCCCCTCACCAACCGCTCCGCCCGCTCTCCTGTGCCCAGGACATAAATCCGCTCACGCATGAAGGGTTGTTTCAGCATCCAGCCATAGGCCCCACGCCAGCAAAACAAAGTGACCGTGAGGATGATCAACCCCAACACCGCCGAGCCATTTCCCGGCATAAAACCGGGGAACAGAAAACCCACTGCGGACAACGCAAGCGCCACGAAACCCATTACCAGCAAGATTCGCAGGCTCTGTTCCCAATTCTTGTCCAGGTTGGAAGAATCGTACAGGTCTAACCAGTGCGATAGGAGGAGTACAATCCCGGTGATCGCGAGGATTTTGAGATACCCTCCTTCGACGTTAAGCAACAGCCAGCTATCCTGGCTGCGCAGCATTGTTGCCAAAACGAACGAGACCCAAACGATCATGGCCTCAGCCGCCAGCAGGACTAGCGTGCGCAGCGGATAATAGACTTTGAACAACCGGATCACGTTTTCCTACTTCCCGGGGGTCTTGGACTCGGTCGTATTCTTTTGATACGCGTCATAGTAATAACGCGTATAAGGAATGGCATCCATACTAGTGCCATTCAGCACCACGCCGACGAGCATGTCGTCGGAAAATTCCTGGCGTGCCCGGCGTGCCATATCGACGGGCGTCGCGTTGGAACGTACCACCATGAGCACACCATCGCAGGCCTTCGCCAGCATGCTGGCGTCGGATACCGGCACGGCTGGAGGAGAGTCGACAATGATCCAGTCGAACAGGGCCTCGACCCGCTGCAGAAGAAGCTTCAGGCGCCCATTGGCCACTAGTTCAGCGGGATCGGAGATCTCTTGACCGCTGGGAATAAAGAACAGGTTCTCCATAGGCCCGCGCTGCATGATCGAGAATTCGTCACTTCCTCCCTGGAGATAGTCCGCGAGGCCCGGAGATGAGGTCGTGCCCAGCATCATGTGCAGCCGCGGACCACGCAGGTCGGCATCGATCAGGAGCACACGGCGTCCGTGCTGCCGCACTAATACTTGGGCGAGGTTCGAGGCAGTGAAGGATTTGCCCTCTTTGGGCAGGGCGCTGGTGATCAAGAGCTTCTTCAGCGGCATCTTCTCGCGCGCGTGATAGAGACGGGAACGAAGCGTACGAAACTCTTCGCTGCCCCGGGCCATGTCGTCGCCGTTGAAAAACAACATCGTCTTCTCATCGGGCACCCAGGGTTGCGGAACGCACCGAGCCAGCAGGGCATCAAGGCTGAAGGGACTGCCAAACGAGGGCATGGACGCGGTCGAGGGAAGGCTGCCGTTCGCGGGCATTCTTCCTCCTGCTTCTACCAGCGGCTCTTCGGCGGGTGGCATTGCAGGTAATTCCGCCGCCGCAGTAACCGTGTAACCAGGCTGGTAGTCTGGCTGGAAATCGGGCTGAGTTCGCCCCCCCCCCTGCGCCGCCCGTTCCTGCTCAGCTTTCTTTAAGGCTTCGTGAATTCTACTCATAGTTTCCTTTCCTTGGGGAGGTCCTTCTGGTCATCGCGCAACCGATCGGCTATGTTGGCTAGCGACCGCAAGGTATCCACTAAATCGAGCTTAATTTGGCCTGGGGCCGGGGAAGGAGGGGTCATCATGGCTCGCCCCGCAGGGCCGTCGGCAAGGTCAAAATCCCGGGCCACAAACTCCACCACCGCGGGTCCGATCACCTTCTGCTGATCCACAAACGCACTCACCAGACAATGCTCGCAGAGCAGATTGACAACACGCGGAATCCCGTTGGAATAGCGGTGGATCGCCACCACGGCTTCCGGATCGAAAATCTGTTGACCGCTGGAACCGGCGATCCGCAAGCGCTGTTGAATATAAGCTTTGGTTTCCTCGAGCGTGAGAGCATGCGTCTTGGCGCGCAGCGTCAAGCGCTGCCGCAACTGACGCAACTGCGGCTGCTTGAGCTTCTGCTCGAGTTCAGGCTGGCCCACCAGTACGATCTGGAGCAATTTCTCCGTAAAGGTCTCCAGGTTGGTAAGCATCCGAATTTCTTCCAGCACTTCTTCAGTCAGGTTCTGCGCTTCATCCACGATGAGCACGGCGGTTTCACCGGCTCGGTAACGATCCAGCAGCCAGTTGTAGAGTCGCAGCAGGATCTGGCTCTTGGCCTTCGAATCAGAGGGAATGCCGAAGTCCGCCATCATGTAATCGAGAAACTGGGTCGTGTTCAGGCGCGAGTTGAAGATGAATGCTGTCGCCACTTGCTGCAGGCGGAGCCACTCCAGCAGCTTGTTGATGAGCGTCGTTTTGCCGGTTCCCACTTCGCCGGTGAGCAGCACAAATCCCTTGCGGCTCTGAATGCCGTAGGTCAGGCACGCCAGAGCCTCCTCGGTATGCCGCGTAAGGAACAGATAACGCGGATCGGGGTTGACGTTAAACGGATTCGCTCGAAGCCCGTAGAACTCTTTGTACATATTGTTTAGGTTTAAGGATTTCGCCTATAGCCTGGCGGTTTCCTTCTCCTCCGGCGTGCGCTTCCAGAAATGCCCTTTCCCATTGCCATTCTCGGGAACTACCTCGACAATCCAGGGCACGGCCACCAGCATGGGAAGTTCCAGGGTACTCTCGGCGTCAGCCTGGGTGCGGATGGACTTGTCCCGCAACTCAAGCCATAACGCGAGGCCAAGAGCCAACGCCAAACCAGCTCCAAATCCCCCGCCGGCGAAGAGCATCCGGTTGGGAAAGCTCGGTGAATCCGGCAGGTTCGCGGGATTCAGCAAATGCATCTGTTCTCCCTGCTGCTGCTGCTCCATCTTCAGAGCCATATCAGACTTGCTCTTGTCGGCCAACAGATCCTGGTACACCTTCTGGGTATTGTCGTAATCGCGAGCCAGCTGTTTGTATTGTTCTTCGATGGCAGGGCTGAGCGCTACGCGACCCTGGTACATAGCAATTTCCTGCTGCTGTCTCTTCTGATCCCGTGTGGCCTGCGCGATCAAGTCTTCATATTGATGAACCTGCAGGCGCAACTGGCGAATCTCGGGCGGCTCCGAAGCGGACTCCTTGTCCGTCGAAGTGCTGGTTGACTTATCGGAGGCGCTATTGATCTCGTCCAGCTTTCTCTTGACTTGCGCAATGTCGGCCTGAGTCTTGATCACATCCGGATGATCCGCGGTATAGCGAGCTTGCAGGTCGATGAGTTGCATTTGCAGCTGCGAGAGTTGCTGCTGCAAGGTTTGCGGGTTGCTGGCCGACTGCGACGTCTTCCATGCCGCTATCTGCTGAGCCAGCAGCGATTCCGTATAGGCCTTGTCCTGCTGAGCGCGGCTTAGCGACTGAGTGTTGGCATCCAGCTGCGAGTTCAGTCCCATCAGTATTTTAAGGTTATTGTCCTCGTCGCCGGGGAGCTGTCCCATATACTGCTTCTTGAACGCAGCAAGTTTGCTATCCAGTTCGTCAAGATTGCGCTTGCTGTCGTCCACCTGCTTGCTGAGAAAGTCGGTCGTACCGCGGGCTACATCCTCGCGCGACTTCAGATTCTCTTCCAGCAGAAGCGAAGTCAGTTCATTGCAAACTTGCTGCGCCTCGCGGGCGCTAGACGCCGTGTACTTGACATAGAAACCAGGGACTGCGCTACCTTGGCCAGGCCTCTTCTTACCCGAACCGCCAATTTGTGTCAGGTCGGTGAGTACAGGTTCGACCGACATACTGAGACGAATGTGATCGATTACGTCATCCATGTCCTGACCGGGCCTAGCCAATCCGGAGCGTTCAAGCATCGGTTGCAAACGGCTCTGGCTCAGCACCTGCTGCTGCAGCGTTGCGATGCGCTCGGTCAAATCGGCGGTGACCACGGGCTGAACAATACCCTCGGGTACCTTCTGGCCCTCCACCAAAACCAGAGATTGCGAGGTGTACTTTGGGGAGAAAAGATAGGAGACGAGAAATCCGGCCAAGGGCGCCAGCAGCGCTGGGATTAGAATCACCTTCATCCGGCGACGCAACATCGCCAGATAATCGTCCATCGTTAATTCACGGTTTTCCATCATTCTCGGTACCCGTTCCGCCGGCTTTTGACGGCCAGCCTCAGAATTAGTCAAGCCGAATTGGCCGGGGAGTCCAATCCAGTCCAATTGTTCCTACATGTCGTTGTGAGATCCGGCTGCAAACTCCGGCCGCGCCGCAATAGGAGCTGTCAAAAGACAATTCGTTGAACTGATAGCTCGCGTAAGCGTGAAAATTCCGACCAAACATTCTGTGCACGCCCAGACCGGCAAATCCGTACTGGTAAGTATTAGCGCTCACCCCCGGGCAGGGGACAGGATTGGCTCCTGTTTGTGAGGCATTGCACTCGGCGATCTGCGCCGCAGTTAAGGGTAAAACCCGGTTGCTGTGGGAGTATCCGAGATCGGTAAAAACGTTCCAGACGCGCGTGATGGGACGGGTCACGCTCAATGTGGCGATGTCGGTTTCCGCTCCCGCGAAGAAGCCCGATCCACTGGTGAGGAGGTGCTGGTAGGAGAGGGCCATGCTGGCTTTTGGGAACCGGTAACGCAGCGACATTCGCCCCGCAGCAGAGATGCGGAGATCGTTCGTGGGGCATTCCTCAGCGAACGGATCTTGCAATGTGCCTGCCGACACGCAGGGGGGGATTGTGTCCGCGGGGGTCGGGATACTCACCGGAGTAAGCAGGTGGTTGAGTTGCGTAAACTGCGGTCCGACCCCAATCAGAAAATCCAAGCGCCCGGAAATACGATGCCCCCACATCAACTGGATAATGTGGCTGTGGAACGTAACCCCGGTGGAGAATTGAAATCCCTGATAGATGTACACCAGAGCGCCCTGATCGTGTGGTCCAAGAATACGGTTGTAACCTGCTAGGGCCGAAACCTGGCTATTTCCGATGAAAGAGTTTCCTGTGCCGGGTTCATTTTCGAGAAAATGCACGAACCCGTACCCCCCGGTGAGGGTCAGCGAAGATTTCGGCGTCAGATTTTCGACCACGTTCGCCAGCGCGAGGTTCATGATACGGGGGACCTGACCGAGCGCTCCCAGTGACGTCCCACCACTGAATCCGGCCTGATTCAGCCCCGCGCCGGCCGTCGCGATTGAGCCATACGAGCTTCCGAAGGTCCCTTCCGGCTGGTAACTAAAAGCGTCGCGAATCCCAAACTCCCCTCGCTTCCAAGTGATTTTCTGATTCAGACCCAGCTCTTCGATTTGCCGGAAGCCGATTCCGCTCCGGTTGTAATAGCCCACTCCCCCGAGGTAGGCGAGGGATAGATCGTAATTGCTCCAGAGCCTCTCCAAATCCAGACTACCGAGCCCGTCCGTGATGGAGGAGGTATCCGATCCACCCAACGCGTTCAGAACGTTGGAACTCACGGACTCGCTGAAATGGGCGCCGGCCTGCAAGTAGCTCAAAGGCGCGGCGTGCGGTTGGAGGTTAGGCAAATCCAGACCCGAGATTGGAGGATTTTCGGCGATCGAGGGCACCGGGTTATCCTGGCCGTAGGCAGGCGCGGGCTGCTGCGGACTGCTGTCCGGCATGCTGCCCTCTGGCTGCTGAGGCGAACTGTCCTGGGCCCAAGCCGCAGCAAAACAAAGCAGCGGCAACCATAAAACGAAGGCCCAACGGGTGTAGCGTTTGCTCATTTCAGTTCCTCAACTCCTCAGGGGACCACGACTGTGTCGCCTGGTTTCAGCATGATGTTTTGCTCAGGATGATTTCCCTTCACAACTTCCTTGTAATTGAATGGCAACTTCACCTGCCGTCCGTTTTCGATGCGCAATAGGTAAATCCCCTTCACATTGGCAAATTGAGTAAACCCCGCGGCGGAAAGAGCCTGCAGCACGGTCATATCGGGCAGCAGCGGCATAGGTCCGGAATGCCCCACTTCGCCGGTTACGAAGAACCTCCGGCTGTTCATCGCCGTTACCACTACGGTCACACGGGGATCGGAAATGTACTTTTTTAGCTTCTCGGTAATCGAATCTTTTAACTGCATGGGAGTGAGACCTGCCGCCGGAACGTCGTTCAGCAGCGGCAGGGAAATTTTTCCGTCAGGTCGTACTGGCAACGTAGCGGTTAAATCCGGTTCTTTCCAAACCGAGATGTGCAACGTGTCATCAGCCCCGATGACGTATTCTGCCGGAACCTGCGACGCGGCCCCCTGGGCTTCTGGAACAGCTGCTTTGCCAGGCTTGGCCGGATTCTGGCCGCTATCATCCTGAGCCCACATGCCAATGGCTGCGAACCCTAACAGGACCAGCCAGGCGAGCTTTGTCACTTTCTTCATGCACTCTCCTGATGAGCTAGGAGGCTCGATATTCGGAGCATCCAATCTGTTTGAGCTTGTACAACAAAGCTTTGTAACTGATCTGCAACTCCTGCGCCGCCCGCCGCCGGTTCCACCGCGTATGGGTGAGCGCCCGCAGAATCAACTCTTTCTCCATCTCACGGGAAGCCGCACGGGACGCTTGCTTCAGAGAAACCCGTTTACCGTTACCTGCCGCGTCCGGCCGGCGCAACATCGCGCGCAACCCGTCCATGGCCACCGTTTCATCTCCCAGCGCGACAATCGCCTTCGCCGCATTCTCCAGCTCCTGCACATTCCCCGGCCAGGAATATTCCTCGAACAGGCGCAGAGTCTCTTCACTTAACGTCGGGACTTTGCGCTGAAAATCGAGTCCAAATTTCTCCAAAAAGTGCTGCACCAGCATCGATATGTCTTCCCGCCGCTGACGCAGCGGCGGAAGCCGCAGGCACACTCCACTGATCCGGTAATACAAATCCTCGCGGAGCTTTCCCGCTTTTACCTCCGCTTCCAGATCCTTGGCACTTCCACAGATCAGCCGCGCCAGGCCTTGTGCGCGCCCGTTCTTCGAATTTCCTTCGGTCAAAGCCTGCAGCAAACATGCCTGAGCCTTCGCACTTAAATCCGCCAACTCCGCCAGAAAAACCGTGCCTTCCCCGCCCAACCCTTCTGGCGCGGCAGCGTCCTCAAACCTGCCCAACTCCAAGACCGCGCAAGAAAAAGATCGAAACAACTGCTTTCCACGCTGCGAAAGCTCGTGGATCCGCCGGGCCGTGGCCTGCTTTCCCGCTCCATTTTCTGCCAGCAGCAGCACTGGAACTTCACTCTGTGCTACCTCCAGCATCACTTTTTCCACACTTCGCATGCTCGGACTGAGACCCGGCACGAACTCGCTATAGCGAGTCCCAGCGTTTTCTATGCTTTCCGAGCCTGGGGGGAAGTGCGATTCCATTTTACGGTCTCTTCCGGGTGATGACCACTCATCAGGTCACACTCTAAGCAACACCCTCCAGAAGCACGGGGGATACCATTCTCCATTTTCTTCTGAACAATGCGCCTCCGCAGCTATACCAATTATTTTCAATGGCTTAGGACTATGAAAGAACGTCCTTCGGAGAACACGCTGGCACTCTTACCCTATATCCTTGGTCATAAAAGGGAAAGTATTTGCCCAATCAATGGTAACCGCAATTGCGATTGTCGCTACGATGACGGAGTAATACTTTCCATCTCTTGGTTAGGAAGCCATTGAGATTGGGATGCTACGGATCGCTGCGGTTACTTCTGGATTCGTGCTTTTGATTGCGGAGGCTAATCTATTCGCTTATGCTAGTATGCTGGCTTTCGCCCCGGACGATAGAAGTAGCTGCATTGAGCCAACTGTTGCAAACCGAGTACCCAGCTGCGCGCATCGCGCACACCCCGCCCGGCGGACCGGAGCGACCTCGTCTTTGGCAAATCGTCCTGCTAGCCGGACTCCTGCTATGGCCATACCTCCCCATACTCATCCATCTGGTGGGAGAATGGTGGCAAAATCCCGATTTCTCGCATGGTTTCTTGGTTCCTATCTTCAGCGCTTTTGTCGTTTGGCAGGGGCGGAGCAGATTGGTTCGCATTGTCCCGCGGCCGTCCTGGTGGGGTCTGCCATTTTTGGGATTTGGATTGGGCGTACTGGTTCTGGGTCAGATGGGCGCGGAGCTTTTCCTTTCCCGCATTTCCTTGATGATCGTGCTGGCTGGTCTGATCGTCTTGCTTCTCGGTTGGGGTTTCTTTCGTGCCCTTCTGTTTCCCTGGGCCTTCCTAGTACTGATGATTCCCCTCCCAGCCATCGTTTTAAACCAAATCACGTTCCCGCTGCAGCTGCTGGCCTCGAAAGTAGCCAGCACCGTATTGCAATGGTTAAGCGTGCCAGTCCTGCGAGAGGGCAACATAATCTACCTTGCGGCCATGCCCTTAGAGGTCGCTGAAGCGTGTAGCGGAATTCGTTCGCTGATGTCGCTGGCAACGCTCGCGGTGATCTACGGCTATCTTTTGGAGCGCAACAACGCCGTACGAGTCGTGTTGGCGCTCGCCTCACTCCCCATCGCGGTTGCCGTCAACAGCCTGCGCGTCGTCATCACCGGTTTGCTGGTCCAATATTGGGATCCGGATAAAGCACAAGGCTTTTTTCACGAATTCCAGGGTTGGCTCATGTTTGTCGCGTCGCTGGCCATACTCTATCTTCTGCATCGAGCCATTCGTCTCATCTGGCCTGAGCAAGCGAGCCAATCATCGAGCTACCCGGCTGATCCGAAACAAAGTTGGAATCTAGTCACCAAGCGATCCCGCGGGCTGCGTTTCGGTCTTGCTGCCGGCTTGATCGCACTGACCGCCATTCTGCTCCAGGCGCGCGGGCACACCGAGGTATTTCCGTCGCGCCTGCCGTTCTCCTCTTTTCCTGCGCAGCTCCGAGGATGGCAAGGCAAAGACATTCCGCTGGACAAGGAGATCCTTGATGTTTTGGGACCCGGGGATTTCCTGTTACGCGGCTACCAAGACGCGAACAATGATGAACTGCCCTACGTCGAGCTTTTCATCGCCTACTTCGCCAGCCAGCGTACCGGCGATACGATTCACTCTCCACAACACTGTTTGCCGGGAGCAGGCTGGGTTCCACTGGAAAACAGCCAGATCACGCTCAGTTTCCCCGGCCATAGTCCGTTCCCCGCGAACCGTTATGTCATATCCAAAGCCGGGGTGCGCAAATTGGTACTGTACTGGTACTGGGCTCATGACCGCGGAGTCGCCAGCGAATATTGGGCCAAGTTCTATCTCGTGAAAGACGCGATCCGCATGAACCGGAGCGATGGCGCCCTGGTTCGCATCGACGCCGATATGTTGCCCGGCGAGACGCCAGCTGCAGCTGAGCAACGGTTTCTTCCCTTTGCTTCTATCGTGTTCCCGCTTCTCGACCACCACATTCCCCGGTGATTATTGCGGCGCGAGCGTTCCCCAGATGCTCTGAGAGAGGCTCCAACCGCGACGGATAATGCCGGCAACTTTGCATGGAGCCGACGCCATCGAAACAAGAACCTCGAATTCATAAGGAGTTTCAACGGCAGGCAAAAATACAGCGGCATTTGGAATTTATCAGACTCAAGCGGACGTTGAATACGCGGTCGACGCGCTCCGTTCCGAAGGCTTTCGCAATAATGACGTGTCGGTCCTTTTCGCAGATAACAAGGGAACCAAGGACTTTACCGTCGAGAAAAATACTAAAGCACCGGAAGGCACTGCCGGGGGCGCTACCACCGGCGTTGTCATTGGCGGAGTGTTGTTGGGAGGGCTGGTGGGAATTGGCGCTGGCGATTCCCGGGGTTGGGCCACTGATTGCCACAGGCCCCATCGTGGCGGCTTTGGCCGGAGTTGGTGTAGCCGGAGTTGGTGTAGGAGGTGCGGTAGGCGGAATCGCCGGAGCTCTGATCGGAATGGGAATTCCTGAGTACGAGGCGAAACGTTACCAAGGCCGCGTGAAAGATGGTGGGATTCTGCTCTCCGTCCACCGCGATGATCGGAACTGGACGGCGAGAGCCAAACAAATCCTCGAACGCACGGGCGCGCAGGACGTGGCTTCCACCGGCGAATCTGCAGCGGACTGGCAGAAAAGCGACAAGCCTCTACCGAGAGCCAATTAATTCGTCGTCGGGGCTCTAGTCTGCGGCCATACCCTGCGCTTCTGGTTCGAATTGCTGCGCACCAGCCAGACTAGCTTCTGATGTCACCTGCCCCCGTAGCTCCGCTTCCAGTGCCGCGAGCTGCGCTTCGATATCGTCGGCGGCCTTGCGCTTGCGGATCACTTCTTCGCGATAGCGGCGCAGGAAGTAGTCAATCGTCTCCACGCGGATTCTTATCGAACCAGTTGGCTTGTTTTCGTCGAGGTCCTTGAAGCAGAAATACGGTGTGCCGGATTGTTCGATGATGCCCTCGATCACGCCATAGATCGGCGCATCGTGGCCACACTTGAAGCTGGAGATTTCCAGTGCCACAAGGTTGGGATGCCGCGCCGTGAATTTTGCCGCCCACACTTTGTGGTTGGTGCTGCAGGAATAAGAATTCTTCCAGGCATCCGTGATATCGAGCGGGTGAGTGATGATTCCAGCTCGCACCTCTTCGCCGAACAAACGCTCGAGCATGTCTTCATCCAGCGGCAGCGTGTTCTGCGAGAAAATGGGATAGCCCAACTTCTGGAACTCTTCCATGATTTCGTGATTCAAGCCGGGATCGTGGTGGTACGGGCGGCCGAGCATGACTATGCCGATGCGGTCTTCGCGCTCCAGTTGATCGAGAACCTGGCGAGCGCGTTTCCGGATGCTGGCTTCATAGTCCGCTAACGCTTGGTAGCCAACTTCAACCGCGCGATCATTTTCTTCCTGGGACAGGCCCAGGATCGGTTGCCATGCCTGCAGCATCTGGTGGGCAAACAGTTTGCGGTCGGCGAAGTTCAGAACCGGATCCAGATACTTCACGTTGTGCTCGGCAAATACGTCGTTCTCCTTTGTGAACGCAGCTTTTACGGTTTCTGGCGTCGCCGTCACGGTCGGGCACGCGTTCGCCCCTACAATCTTCACTAGTGGTGAGGTGAGTACGTCGTACATGGGGAAGAAAATCACATTCAGCGGTTTCTTCCTGTGCTTCTCCTGGATCAGGTTATATACATGCGAAATACCGATCTTTGCCGGGAAGCAGGGATCGATCGCCCCACGGCTCGCACCGGCTCGGTAGAGATCGGAACTGGTGTAGTCGGAATACACGATGTTTTCCGGCTGCACGCCCAAGCTCTCCAGATACCCGTTGAAGAGCGGCGCGTAGGTGTAGATATTCAAAACGCGCGGAATACCGACGCGCAGCTTCTTGCGGCCTTCCATCAGCGCGATGCGTTCTTTTCCGACCTTGTTCCAGAATTTCGTCACTGGAATCGGATCGGCCACATTCTTCGCATTGACCGGACGAAACACTTCATGGGCGGCAAAGTCCACGAAGTTGGGATACTTATCTTTAATTTGGTCGATGCCCGCTTTGATGTCCTTCATGTCGTTGATGTCTTCGACCAGACCTTTTTCGCACGTCGCGATAATCAGGCGCTGTTCGCCGTGCATTAGCGGGACCTTGGTGACTTTCTGGATGGGCACAAACGCCAAGTCGTCCTTGGGCGCGGTGCGGATATCGATAAAGGTGCGCAGGCAATTGTTCTTGCAGAAATTGCAACGCGTGCTCTCATTTCGCGTGGTACGGTATTGGATTTTCCGAACCGCATCCAATCCGACGAACGTGGTTTGCTGCCCGTTGCGCCACAGGCGAACCGACTCCACCGCGGCACCGATGGCGCCGGATTCACCGCAGAATTCGTGAACAATGATTTCCGGTTTCTTGCCAGCGGCGCGGAAGCTGTTGTGGATGAAATCCACTTCCGCCTTCACGACCGCCATGTTGTTTTGGGTTCCGCCTTGCAGAACAAAACGCGTGCCGAGCGCCGCAAGATTGGGAATACTGGCCACGTAAAGAAACACATTCTTGGGGAGCACGGCCGCCAGGCCCGCGAGGATTTCTTCGGCGCGCCAACCCTGACGCTGGAAATTCACAATGTCGGATTGCATGAAGACAGCGCAACCGTACCCGAAGACCGGCATCGACCGCGCGGAGAATGCCAGATCCGCGTACTGCTCTACGCCCAAACCAAAGCCCTCCGCGGTCGATTGCAGGAAATATCCATTGCCCGCCGAGCATTGCGTGTTGAGTTTGAAATCCTTGACCCGACCGTTATGCAGGATGATGATCTTGATATCCTGTCCGCCGACATCGACGATGACGTGCGGATCCTCATAAAACTTCAGCGCCGACTCCGTATGCGCCACGGTCTCCACCAGAGCAACATCTGCGTGCAGGACGTCTTTCAGAATGTCTTTCGCATACCCGGTGGTAGCAACTCCCAAAACTTCCAGCTTGGCTTTCTGCGCTTCGACTTGTCCGCGCAGGTTCTCGAACATTTCAATCGTATCCTGAATGGGATTGCCGTTCGAGAGCTGATAAGCTTTGCAGAGGATGTCGCCCTTTTCGTCAAGGAGCACGGCCTTGGTTGAGGTCGAACCGCCGTCGATGCCGATAAATCCTCCCACCACCTGATTGGTGTGGAAGGTTGCAGGTGTGAATTTCTTGCGCCGGTAGGAAACCTTGAACTCGTCGAGTTCCGTATCGCCGGTGGTCAGACCTTTTGCACCTGACTTGGCTTTTTCTTCCTGGCGGCCATAGTCGATGTAATGCACCAATTTCTCGTATCCCTGGTAGCAGCCGACGCAGTCTTCCTCGCTCTTGCCGAATTCAATGGCACCCATGGCGGCGAAGTACTGTGCGTTTTGCGGAACTTTAATCAGATCCTCTGGCTTTGCCCCATCGGGAATTGCGACCTTGCGTTCCTGCCACATGCGGGGAATATTCGCCTGCCAGGCCTCGCGCATGCCACGAATGAAACTATTCGGACCGCCCAGGAGAAGGACATGCGGCCGCAAAGTATGGCCGCGCGTCAGTACGCTTAAATTTTGCAGAACGATCGCCTCGAACAATGAGGCCATCAATTCATCCGCCGGCGTACCAACCTTCTGCAAACCGTTGATATCGGTCTCGGCAAAGACGCCACACTTCCCCGCAACTTTGTGCAGTTTGATTCCGTGATACCTCTGTTCGCAAAGTTCTGGAACAGGAATTTTCAGCTTGGCATTAATCTTGTCGATGACCGCGCCAGTTCCCCCTGCACACTTATCGTTCATCGAGGGGATTTTCTTCTTGCGCCCAGTCTCCTCGTCGTCTTTAAAGACGATGATCTTGGCATCCTGTCCACCCAGTTCTATCACCGAATAGACTTCGGGATGCATCTTCTCCACGGCGAGTGAAACCGCGGTCACTTCTTGCACGAACTTCGCGCCGATCTGATCGGCGATGGCTCCGCCGCCAGAGCCCGTCATGAACATGCGCGTGTTATGGCGATTGATGCCCACTTCTTTTTCCATCCGCCGCAGGAATTCCAGCGTCTTCTCCGGCTGCTTGGTCTCGTGGCGCTGGTAGTCCTGCCACAGAACTTTGTCGGTGGCCGCCGCGATGACCGTCGCTTTAACCGTGGTTGAACCCACATCGAGCCCCACCATGAATTCGGTGTGATGATCGTGGGGCTTTTGCGCAGGCGCGGGACCTATGCTAAATAGCTGCGGCTTCGATTGCTGTTGCCGATGGTCGTGCATTATTTCTCCGATAACTGGGCAGAACAGTTCGTAAGTCGTTGTCGACGGTGCCCACCGCCGTCTTGCCGGGAGACCAATCTACAGCAAGATGGCGGTCGCCCTTACCCTAGTCTCAAGCGGCGTTTGGCACTGTGATTCCAGGTACGCGCGAACGATTCCACATCCGAGTGCTCTTATCCATGTCCATGCGATCGTTCACGTGCAGGATAAATTGTGCGGCGGTTCCGGCAACGCCCTCGCGGTGTGGCACATGGTAGAAGGGCCGCTTCAATTCGGGATGCTCGTCGATATATTCCCGCATCTCGTCCAGGCTCTTGCCCGTCGCTTTCAGACATTGATCGAACTCGCTCTTGGCCTTGACCTTCGCTTCGCCCAACGCCATTTGCACGCGGCTGTGAGCGTTGACTTCGCCTTCGCCGGAAGTTTCGATGGGCAGGAAGATCATGTCCTTGAACTTATTGATCACCGCCGATTGCACTCCGTCGGACTGCGAGGAAGGCATGCAGCCAAAAGGTTTCAGCGCGAGCACCATGTGGCATATCTTGTGCACGGTGTAGTAAACGTTCTTGCCCACTTCCAAGTGCCCTTCGCCACCGCGCGCGAACTGGTTGTAGAAGGGATGAGCCATCTCGGCTAATTCAGTCTGCGGCACCAGATGGTGCGTGATGCCTCCCATGTTCTTGATAGTCCGGTGATAGAAGAATTTCCAGGCCCTCTCGCCGAAGCCAATGCCCCACAGCTTCTTGTGCAGGCCGATATAGTTCGCGAAATTCTTTTTGAATTCATACCATTCCGGATTGCGGTGCGGACGGTTCACTGGCCATTTTGCAATCGCATGCGCCTTAGCCTGATACATCAGATAAGCCACCCAGGTCGCGATCGGCTCCACGATGACTTGCGCGCCTTCGCGTTCGAGAAAATTGAACATGTGGAAATTGCCGTCGCCCTCGGTGATCTGCGCCCAGAATTCGCCCGTGATCTTCACCACCGGCTTGACTTTGGTGCGGTCCACTTCGATGCGGTCCATGCGCTCGCGAGCGGTATCGAGAGCGTTCAGATAATCCCTGCCCCACATGTGCTCTTGCATTTTGCCGAGGACGTTGGCTGCATTTCGCAGCACTTTGTTGTTCTTGAATTTCGGTTTGAGCCAATTCGGCGCCCGCTGTTCAACCTCAAACGAGTCGCGATTTCTCAGGTCATCGCAGAGACCGTCGACCATTTCCCGGAACACGCGATCGGTTTCACCTTTGTTCACTTCGAACGGGCGAATCTGATAAATCAGGTCATTGATCACGTCGCCGAGATGCATGGCGTTCAACATCCCCAGTCCGAAGTCAATCGTAAATTTCAATCCAGGCTCGCCTGACGCCGCTTTGATCCCGTCGCTGTCTTTGAATAGGAGAACGCGGAAGCCGTCAAAGCCGGCGTTTTTCAGGGCGAAACGATATTCCGCCTCATACATTCCGAAGCGGCACGGGCCGCACGATCCGGCGGTAAAGAAAACGTAGTTATTCAGAATCTTGTCTCGCGACAGACCTTCTTTCTCAAGAAACTGCAAGTACTGCACCAGATTTCCTACGGTGAAGTAAGTGGGATTGCATTGGCCGTTGTTGCCGAACTCCTTGCCGGTCTGAAAGGCAGCCACGTTAGGAACGGGCAGCTTCTCGCAGCGGTAGCCACAGCCCTGAAAGACAGCGCGGATCAGATCTTCGTGCTTCCAGGTAAAGCCGCCAAACAGAATGGTGACACGATCCCGCTCCTCGGCCTTGAACGCCCGCTCTACCGGGCGATGAAAATGGGTAGGCTGGTCCAGGCCAGCAATCTTGCGGAGCCGGGCGCGTTCCGCTTCGAGGCGCTGTTTGATTTCCTCTTCGTTATCGATTTGTACGAGATGGGTAGCCATTATCTTCCTCCGGCAAATGCGGCGTTTTGAACTCCAGGTGTGCAATTGGAAAGCGTGAAACCGCGGAGAGCGGAACGACCGTTAGTGCGGCAGAAAATGGGGCAGTGATAAAAAGAATTGAAGCCAACGAAACTTTGAGTAGCAGCAGAGGCGCGCAGAACCCTTCCGGAACACCTCAGAGCATTTTCAAGCCTGCGAACTAAAGCCACCGGGAACTCCTACAGAGTGTTACAGGAAGTTCTAGGTTTACGCCCAAAAAGAGCCCTTCAGAAACGGACTCCCGGGCGCCGGACAAGCGATAAACTCCTCACTACTCGCCAACTTTCACCGGCCTCAACTTGCCCCAAAGCTCGAGACCTTGGGAAGGTCTCTACCCGGTTAAGCGAAGCTGCCACTGACTCCCTGGAAACCTTGAGCAGCCTGCTTGAGCACCCACTTAACAACCCTCGTGTCGTTGTAGCAGAAACCGAGGTTGTGATTCAAGGTCGAAAAGCAAATGGGTCCGGCAAGATTTTTTCATTTCGTTCAATTGGGGAACTTCGAACTTATGATTTTCGATGACTCCCCAATCGTGCGTCGCGGAATACATTGGGAAGCACGGAGCGGGACTGCCGTCCACGCGGATGATGATCGAATTCTGTCCGGCTCGGCAGTTCCCTGGTTCCACTTTGCCGCGCATAAATTCCTTCATATCCTGAAGGCGTTTAACGGAATTCACCATCTTGTATCCGGACTTGTTTTTTTCGACCAGCCAATCCACCAGGTCGTCGACTTGCGGCCAGTCGTCCGGATAGATGAAGGTATCGTTCGCTTCGTAATGTTTGAAATGATTTTGCTCGATCATCGGCGACTCGTTGAGATGATAATCCGTCGGCAATGCCGTGATCGCGGGCGATCTCCGTCAACTGCTTCACATCTTCCATGTTGTCGCGGCAGATGTTGATGTTGAAAAACACGGAGCATCCGTACTTATATTCTCTGCGCACCAGGTAATCGAAATTCTTTCGCTCCGGAGCAAGCGCCTTCGGCAGCCCCGGCTTCTCATCGACCGTATCGACGGCGAAGTTAAAGATGGCGACACCGGCATACTTTTGATGAAGTGCTCCAAAATTGGTTGCCGTGAAAATTCAAAAAAATCGTGACGGGAAGACCGACGGCACAAGCGTGCTTAGCCAAGAAAATAACCCAGGAGGTTGCCGCGCGGCTTAATGGCCGCCGGCCCGGAGGAGCCAGTTCTTGCCACGGTGCGCTTTTCAAAGCTCCACCTTTCAGTGAACTGGCGACAGAATCGACCTAAGTTTTCGCGCATGGCCCGGCAGTGCAACCCCATGGCACTCAAGAGCCATTCACCATTCCTGGGATCAGGATTAGTTTGGCATTGAGCAGTTTTCGGGGGAGGGCTGTTCAGCGATAGCGCTCATGACTCAACGAGTCTTGAGCGCTTTCGTTTTTGGTCAGAGCAAACCATAGTTCCCTGGGCGATGCGACGAGTTGACACCACAGCTGGCACGAACTGCCCGGGAAGAATCGGGATTTCCACTTGGCCCAAGGGGTTTAATCTGCTATGTTTACTGGCAAACTAGAGGCTGAGCGTCCCATGCGGGGGAGGCGTTCAGACTTGCTTTGCCTGTAAACCGGACGCCCCAAAATCAACCGGATACTCGCCCTTTAGGCGATATCGTGGTTTCGCACATCAGGGGAAAAATCGTGCTTGGGGCAGCGCGATACTGCGCGAGCTGGCAGATGCGCAGAAAACAGAAATTAAAGATGGGTTGCTTCATCAGATGACAAGATTGGCGTCTGTATTTGAGAGTGAGCTGCATGAGGCCAGCCAATCCGGTCTCTCGGAAGCGATGCGGTTCCGAAGGCTGTCGCCTGGGCACCCAATTATTGTTCGAACCCCAGAGCTGACGTAACCTTGTCGCTCGCGACGGGTTTTGGGCGGCTCAAGCTTGGCTCCCAGCCGGGGGAACATGGACAAACGGAATCAACGGTCTGATCTTCGGGGGAACGCTACGAACCCACCGGGTGTGGGAGTTCCCGTGAAGAGTGATAGCTCGGATTCCAACCCGCCGCTGGATTCTGAGCTCCCCACACGAATCGATGTTCCCACGTATCCTTCCGGTCCCGAGGCTACGCTCGGGGTCCCCAGCGCGCTCCCGGTCGACTCCGACGCCACACTGGTGGATGTGGACGCCACGCTGGCAGAAGGAATCTCGCCCCCTCCATCGTTCAGGCGGAAAGCCACGCGCGTCCCAGCCAACGTTCCCCTTCTGCAAACGGGTGATGTGCTCGGCGGCCGCTACGAAATCTTGCAGATGCTGGGTGAAGGCGGGATGGGCGCGGTGTACAAGGCCCGGGACCGAGAACTCGACCGTTTCGTGGCTTTGAAACTGATCCGGCCGGAATTGGCCGCCAATCCTGCAATTGTCGCTCGCTTCAAGCAGGAGCTTCTGCTCTCCCACCAGGTGACGCACAAGAACGTTGTCCGCATCTACGATTTGGGCGATGCCGATGGCGTGAAGTTCATCACCATGGAGTTTGTCGAGGGCCGGGACCTGCGCACGCTGATCCTGGAAAAGCAAAAGTTCCCACCTGAAGAGGCAGTGGAGATGATCCAGCAGGTCTGCCGTGCCTTGGAAGCGGCACACGGCGTGGGCGTGATTCACCGGGATCTGAAACCTCAGAACGTCATGCGGGACAAGGCTGGGCGGATCCTGGTCATGGACTTTGGTATGGCGCGCACCCTTGAGGGTGACGGCATGACCCAAACCGGGGCATTGGTTGGGACCATGGAATACATGTCTCCCGAGCAGGCGTTGGCGGGAAATCTGGACCAGCGTTCAGATCTGTTCGCAGTGGGCTTGATTCTTTACGAACTGTTGAGCGGCAAAATGCCATACAAGGCCGAGAGTGCTCTGGCCAGCCTGATCAAGCGCAACCAGGAGCGGGCGATCCCCGTGTCCGATCATGACGGGACGATTCCTCGGGCCCTTAGCAACATCGTTAGCAAGTGTCTGGAACGCGATGTCAACCTGCGTTACCAGAGTGCAACTGAACTTCTCGCGGACCTCGAAGCGTGGCAAGGCAACCGTGCGGCCGCGACACTGGGTTTTCAACCAGCGGTCGAACCCTGGGGACGGACGATTCACTGGCCGCTGGTGATTGGCCTGGCCAGCGTGCTCGTTTTGGCGATTCTCAGCTACACGTTTCGCGGCGTACTCTTTTCGCCATCGGCAAAAAAGGCCGCATCCGGACCCGCGCTATCGCTGGCGATCTTGCCTTTCCGCAACGCGTCCGGCGATCCTCAACTCGATTGGTTGGGGCCCAGTTTGGCGGACATGCTCAGCACCGATGTGGGGCAGTCCGCCCATCTGCGCACGGTCAGTCCCACTAATCTGCACCAGATATTCAACGACCTGCGCATTTCCAACGCGACTGTACTCGACCCGGCGACGATCCGCCGCGTGGCTGATTTCAGCAATGCGGACCGCGTAGTTTGGGGACAGTTCGCCAAGTTTGGCGACCAGATCCGCATTGACGCCACTCTGCAGGACATCAAGAACGATCGCAGTGTGGCGCTGAAAATCGAAGTACCCAGTGAGAAGGAGATTCCTGGTGGAGTTGATAGCCTGGCCGAATCCCTACGCCAGAAGCTGGCTCTGCCGGAGGATGTGCAAAAGGAATTGAAGGCAAGTTCCTTTCAGCCAAAATCAAGCTCAGTGGAGGCCCTACGCGATTACAACCAGGGCATATCCTTCCAGCGGGATGGGAAGAATCTGGAGGCGCGGAAACAATTCGAGGCTGCGACCAAGGCAGACCCCAACTTCGCACTTGCCTTTTCCAAGCTGGCGCAGGCCTATAGCACGCTGGGCTATGACGGCGAAGCTGAACAGTCTGCTCAAAAAGCGGTGACCGTGGGCCAGGAGCTCCCGGAAGCGGAGAAGTATTTGATTTCCGCGATTCATTCCCAGGTCACGAAGAACTATCCCGAGGCCATAAAGGCCTATGAAGCGCTCTCTCAGGCTTCGCCGGATAATTCAGATGTGCAAACAGCGCTGGCCAGCCTCTACAAAGATTCTGGCAACCTCACGAAAGCGCGGGAATATTACCAAAAGGTCTTAGCCGCGAATCCCAAGGATATTACAGCGACCCTCGAAATAGGTCGCATCTCTCTTAAGAGTGGCGACCCACAGGGCAGTCTCGACCCGCTGAACCGCGCCTATACCCTGTCTATTCAAATGGACAATCAGGAACAAAAGGCAGCCAGCCTGCATTTTATGGCCGTCGCTTACGGAATGCTGAGCAAGCCCGAAGAAACGCTGCGCTACGAAGATGAAGCGCTTGCCATCTGGCGGCGAGTCGGTCAGAAGCGTGGCCTTGCCCTGAGCTTGAACCAGATGGCCAATGCCCAGGCTTCGCTCGGTAAAACCAAAGACGCTCTCGCCAACTTCCAGGAGGCGCTACAGGTTCGACGCGATATTGGTGATAAGCGTGGTCTGGGCGACAGCCTGATCGACTTGGGGAATTTCTACGACGATCGGGGCGATCACGACCAGGCGCTAAAGATGTATAAGGAAGCACTGCAATTGCAGCGTGATCTGGGAAATGAGAGTTTGCAGGCCATTTGCCTCAACAACATTGGCGGTGCGTACTCCAGCAAAGGGCAATACGAAGATGCCCTCACCTACTTCCAGCAGGCGCTCCAGCTGCGCGAAAAATCGAAAGTACCGCAGGACATTGTGGAGGCTGTCCACAATCTCGGCTTGACTTCGGCCGACATGGGCCAATACGACCAGGCTATTTCGTATTACCTGCGCGCTTTGGATTTGCGGCGCAGCATGAATGATCCTCATGGTGCGGCGATTGAGTCTTACAGTCTGGGGAAGATGTTTGGTTACCAGGGGCGCTTCGGAGCGGCCATCAAATCCAAGCAGGAAGGCCTCGCGGCCTTCCGCGAAATCAAGGACAGAACCTCTTGGATGGCCGAACTGTTGGGTGGTACTGCAGAGGCACTCATCCTCGCAGGTCGCGGCGATGAGGCGAAGGGTGATCTGGACGAGGCACTCAGCCTCTCCCGTGAACTGAAGAACGACGAAATGATCGCGGAAACGTTGGGATTCCAAGGCGATGCATTCTTTTACCATGGAGACTTGAAATCTGCGCATGCCGCCTATACAGAAGCGCTACAAGCGGCCACCCGCAGCAAAGAGCCAGGTACGATTCTGACCGCGAAAGCGAACGTGGCCAAGGTCCAGGTGGAGGAAAAACACACGCAGGAAGCCATCGCCAGTCTCCGCAAGTTGATTCAGGAGGCGGACGATCTCGGGCTCAAATACACCTCGGTCGAGTGCTCCATATTTATGGCACAAGCCCTGATGCAGAATCATGATTCTTCCCGCGCTCGGCAGGAACTGGAGCGTGCGCTAGTTCTCTCGAACAAGCTCGGCATGCAGCCTCTGAGTGCTCGTACCAATTACTTACTAGCGACCATAGAGCGCGAGTACGGCAACAGCAGCGACGCGCAGGACAATTATCGAGAGGCACTCCGGCTCTTGGATTCGATGAAGAAAGATCCCGGAGCGGAGCAGCTTTTACTGCGCACCGACTTTAGGGCCATCTACGACGAATCCGCTCGCGGCACAGCCGCGACCAAGAACTAGAAACATTCTGGCCGCGGCCTCCTTTCGAAAGCGAGAATCCACGATCCCGATCCGAAAACCGTTTCTCTTGGTGCGCACCTTACCCGAGCAAAAAGTCCTAGGCGAAAGAAAGGGTTGCCACGTCGCGGCAACCCTGAATCCCTTGAATGGGAAAGAATCAGCTGGTTACTGTCCTCACTTGACGTTGTATATAACGAGATCGACGTTCTGGTTTTGACCGGAGTCGAGAGACGTCACCTCAAATAGCTGCAGTCCTTTCTTCGTAGTGGGGACGCTGCCGGTGCAGCTTATCGCGCCTGTGCTCGGATTCGTCGAGCACGAGGTTTGAGTTCCCGTAACTTGGGTGCAGCTCGCCACCGTAAGATACGGACCTGTCGGGCTAGTCAGAGGAGACTTCGAGGTAGCCGGATTGGTGCAGGTGTAGTTGGCAGTGACCACTTGACCTTGTTTGTAAGTGGTGAAGGTTGGAGAGCTGATGGAAATACCCGGCCATATCTCTCCCGGAGTGTCGTAGGTGGCTACCCAGCACGAAGCTCCGCCGCCGCTGCCTCCCTTCATAACACCGTTATCGATAACGAAGCTGCTGATCTGGTTGCTTGTGAACAGCGGACCGCTTGCGGGCGGAGTGCACGGCGAAGTCCCCGTGCCCCCTTTGAGCCAACCAGGAAACGGGTTCAAAAGGCCGAGAATCCCTGGGTAGACGAACAACGGGTTTTCGGCTTGCACGTAGTTGAAGACGGTGCCGAGCGTGGCATCGAAATTCGTGCCGGTCCCGCAGGTTCCCCCCGGAGATGTAGGACAGGTAACTGAGAACAGCACCGACATATTCTCACCTAAGCCCTCAGCGTTGGCATAGACAAAGCAGCGGGCAGGCCAGAAGTTCACTTGCACCAGGGCGTCACAAGCTGCTTGCGTGATCAGTATAGGCTGGACTTGTATTTCCGGCGTAGCGTATGGGGCCGTCAACTGTGCCGTGTAGGCGTACTCGTTAACTCCCTGGGCGTTCGGGAAGGAAAGTGTTGCTTGCGCGGTCTGCGAAACCACAGCACTCTGAGCCTGCGGCGTGAAGGTCCAGCTCAAAATGTCCTGGTTGTCATCGCCACCGCCCGTCGCCGCCGTAAATCCGACCCATGCGTTGCCACTGTTCAAACCTATCGCGTTCAGGCCGTAAAACACGGGATTCGCGCCAGTCGCCGGAAACAAGTCATTGCTATCCAGGATCACATCCATGGTGGGGCAGGGCGACGTTCCCTGCGGGCCGCAAGTCGAGCTGGGCGGCGCGTATGTGATCGTCACCGTGTGGGGGTACCCGTCCGCCAAAGTCAGCGGATTCCCCCGGGGGTCCTTCAGGCCCGCCAGTGTGTTGTCCACAATTTGGCAACCGCCGGGCAACGGAGAGCCTTCCACGCTGTTCGGCCCCATCCCGCAGCTCTGAATCGCAACGTGATTGCCGTTAGGGTCATCGATATCACTGTTCTGGTAGGTATCAAACTCTACCGCTAAACTGTTCGTAATGCCGCCGGTTGTACTCGTGCAAGTGCCGTCGGGCGCGTCGCCAAATCCGAGGCTGCAACCGTCCGCCCCATTGTCAGGGTCCAGGGCGTTCGCAGACGAGTTCTGAATCACGAAAGCGAAACCGTCGGCAGCGAAATTGCTGGTTCCGCTCAGCTGAAAGGTGAAAGTCGAGGAAAAAGCTCCGGAAACCGGCTGCTGAGTGTTGTACCAAGCAGACCCGGACGTAAAGGTGGAATTTGGCGTCAAGCGCAGCACGGTTGCCACGCCTGGCGCAGGCTGAGCCGGATTTGGCGTACCGCTCGGCTCTGTCGTGGGGGTCGCCAGCGGGAAGAAACCAGGGTATCCTGACTGTGCCGGCGTACCGGTCAGCGTTAAGCAGGTTTGGGTGGTTAGGTTTGAGAAATCGGGACTATAGTTAGGAGGGGTAGTGCACTGCGCCCAAGCAGATGTGCCCCCCGTGATAACGAACCCGACCGCGAGCGCGGCCACAATAACGAATCTTGTGATCCGTTGTGTCATGAATCCTCCTTTGGAACCGAACGCTGCTTTAGCAGTCGTATCGAACCGCACCACTGCACTTCATCCCCTGACTCGGCTTTCCTCATCCTGTATCCACTCACTTCCGCCGCCGCAAGGCCAAGCGCATCCAGGACCTCCGGCCAACGACCGATGGCTGACGAGAGTGAATCTCGATGGGAGCAATCGGTAACACGATAACCGTCAGCGACACGTCGGTGACCTCGGGGCTTAACAGGAAAACCTGGGTTGTAGATTGGAGTCTGAGAGCACAGTTCTCCACAGAACTCCCTCTCCTGAGGGGGACAGGACCGGCATAGCTTATGTGCCCGGGGCCCGATAGTCAACCATTACTTGCGGAGTTATCCCTTTGACATAACCGCTGCGGCTAGCCCCCCCCCAAGCATCGGGTCGTGGCGAGGGCCCAGCGGGATCTTATCTTCAAAGTTCTACTACGACAGAAAAGAGGCCCTGGTATCCAGGGCCTCATCCTAAAGCAGCAGATAGCCGAAAACGGGGAATTACTTCCCGAGCAGACCGCGAGGGCTCCCGACTCCGGTGCAGTAGTCCCAGGATGCGACCGCCGAACTGCCGTTCGATCCCGTCTTAACGTCGTAAAAGTTGCTCTTGTAGGCCTTGGCTGTCGCCAACTGGGAATACACGAGAGTGTTTTCCGCGTTGGCGAAATAGTCGCTGCCGCCTGTGGCGGGCGTCAAGAAAACCGATCCCAGCCGGTTGCCCGCCCGGTTAACGATGCTGGCGAGCGCAGGCGATGCAACGCTCGTGCCACCCACAACACCCCATCCGCCATAGTTGTACTTGTTAAAAATATACACACCGGACGCCGGATCGGCGTCGAAGGACATGTCAGGCGTCGCGCGGTTTGATTGCCCAACCAAGGGATACTGGTAGTCGGCCCAAGATCCCGTGTTCCCACCTGTATAGGAATTGACGTACGTCTCGATGGCGCTTGGACCACCACCCGAACCACCCCAACAAGACTCGGAAGAAAACTTAAGAGTGGAAGCGGTACGCAGTATCGACGTACCGCCAGCGGAAACTACCCACGGATTGGTGCTGGGATACCCTACCCCGTACCCGCCATCGCCCGACGAGGCAAAAGCGAGGATCGGAGTCTTATAGCCTGTGGCAAAGTTGTATGTGAAGTCCGCGAAGAGCGCGTCATCGCCAAGCTGGCCCGTGAATTCGCTGCCCTGCCAACTGTTCGAGACTTGACCGCCGGTGGTGGAGTAGTTGGTGACGATGTAGTTGAACGCCACTTGCTCTGCATAGAGAAGATCGGTGATGGAGCTCGAACAGGCTTCCACCAGAACGATAGCGGCGCTGGGCGCGAAAACGTGAGCCCACTCAATGTCGAGTGACTCCTCGACCGACCAGTCCGCGTTGGCTGGAGGCGTTTTGCAGGAGCCGTTGCCGTTGGCGTATACCTTGGTGAAATTTGCGGTCGCCAAGCCCCAGTAGGAATCAAAAGTCTCCATGTCCGTGGCCGCGTCTGGATTGTCGTATGCGTCCACGAGCGCGATGACGCCATAACCACCCGCACTGGGACCGCCCGAACCTGCATCGTAGTTGGGCACGCATCCTGGACTGCTTGGGCTGGCCAGGTAGAGGCAGCCCAGCGACTGCGGCGTTTCCGCTTCTTCGATGGTTCCTAATGGAGTAACGATGGCTTGGGCCGTGGGAGTCTTCAATCCAGACGGCTTGTTGCCATCGACACTGTGCACCACGTAGGTGGTATGAAAACGCAAGCCCTTGTCCTCGGGCCGTTCCTTACTGCTCTCCGGCACATAGATGTAACCGGCTTGTGCCGTGGGTTCAGTGGCTTGTTCCAGCAGGGCTTTACTCGTACCGCCGGCGGGCACTTCTTGCGCCGATGCTCCCAGCGCAAACGAAATTATTGTTACAACAGCAACACACATAATCGAACTACGCATAGATACCCCTCCATGGGTCATAGTCTTTTTTGTGATGGGTTTCGATTGGTTGGCCGAGAGGGGGGAGGCACTGCCGTTCCGAATTTGAACCGTCGAGACTATGGTGGCGCTTATCGCGGGAACGTTTCATTCAGGAAAGGGTTTCTTCCAAAAGTGCTCCGACCCGCCACTGCTGGAGCAGCATAGGCGGACTTGCGCTGCACTAAGAATTTCGCATTTTTCCTGAAACGAAGTGCCCGCATTCTTCACTACTGGAATGAGTGGAAAGGTCGCGTGAAGTGGCGACTCGGTTACATCCACGAGATCCCGATATCGAAGACCCTTGGCAACCGGGGGGAAGACTTGGGTTCTTCAGATCGCCGGAACCCGATTGGGGAACCGGTTCCGGCGATCTTCGGGTATTTGAAGGCAAGAGTCCTGCTTTCTCCTCACCCTCCCTTGTACATCCACAGCCCAGCATCCTGTGTGCGATCCGAATCTGATTCGCTTCCTTCCTACCTGCCACGCTACCGTCTGCACGTCATGCGCCTTGCAAACTGGAGGCACCCATTTCGGCGGGCGAAGGCTTAGCTTTCGGGAGGAAAGAGACGAGGCTCTAGCGGAAGAAGCTACAGGCAACGGCGATAAAGGTGGGAGCAGTTCGTCGGAATACTGCGATGAGATCAACAGCCCGTTCATACGCCCAGCAGGCCAGGGTTTCACCCCTCGAAGCCTTTCGGGAACCGGAAGTCCCCCATCCGGTTAGATGGGGGACGCGGTTTTTCGCAGACCAGACTCGCTGAGCGAATTGGCCAGAGCCGTCACTTCACGTGCTCCATGGCGTCGGAATCTCCCGGGCGACCGATTTCACGGCGAGCGATTTTCAAGCGTGCCAGTGCCGTGTCGATGCTGATTCCGAGAATGGCTGCGATCTCCGCCAGCGTATACCCCTGAATTTCTTTCAGGAGAAACACGTCGCGGTATCCCTCGGGAAGTTCGAAGGCTCTCAGGATCGCGCATTGGAAAGCGCCGGGGCCCTCGAGTCCAGGTACAGGTTTCCGGGCTTGTGGCGTCGAGCGCATCGGCGAGCAGCTTCGAATTTTATGGAGGGAGCTCATCTTCTTGAGGAATAGTGCATGGTCAAAGTATTTCGTTTCACGACGGCACGAATGATTCCATCTTCTTCCACCTCAGTGCTAAACTGGCTGACACTACAGCACCTGCGGGGCAGGTTCTTGGAACTCCAATCCTTTGACGAATCCTATGTCGAACGTCTCCGTGCGGGAGACTTTCGCACGCAGGAACACTTCGTGGCATATTTCAGCGAGTTGATCCAGCTCAAACTGCGATCTCGTTTGCATTCGCCGCAGGCGATTGAGGATGTCCGGCAGGAAACTTTTACTCGCGTTTTTGCTGCCTTGCGCAGCGGAAAAATCCGCCAGCCTGATCGTCTCGGCGCGTTTGTCAACTCCATGTGCAATAACGTTCTGCTGGAGCAATACCGTGCATCCTCACGCGACAGCTCGCTCGAGGATGAAGAGGAGACCGATTTTCCAGCCCTGACCCTAGATGTGCTGGGCGCCATTGCCGCCAAGCAAATGGCTGAGAAGATTCGCGAGATCCTGGAGGAAATGCCCGAGCGGGACCGGCGGTTGCTGAGGGAAGTATTTCTGGAAGAGCGCGACAAGGATGAAGTCTGCCGCGATTTTGGCGTTGACCGAGACTACCTGCGGGTACTCCTCCACCGGGCAAAACAGTCGTTCAAGTCGTTGTATTTAAAAAATATGGCGGCTCGTCCACCCGGCGTCGTGGCCGCAGCGAAACTGTGAAACGGTTTGCCATTACGGCGCACTACTATGATGAGGCAATCGATTATGGACCATGACGAGGCGGTCCGGCAGAAAGCCACGGAAAGATATCTTCTGGGCGAGCTCCATCCTGAACTGAAGGATCAGTTCGAAGAGCACCTCTTCGACTGCCAGGATTGCGCACTCGATGTGCGCGCCGCCGCCATGTTCGTGGAACAGAGCAAGGCCATACTCTCGGAACCCACGGTTATGCTTCCGCAGCGAGCAGCGGCCCCAGCCCCAAGAGCAGGATGGTTGACCTGGTTGCGTCCCGCATTTGCTGTGCCCGCTCTCGCCTTGCTGCTGGCGGTGGTTGGCTATCAGAATCTCGTTACCTATCCGCATCTAATGCAGGCGGCGAATCAGCCTCAGGTCGGACCTTGGGCATCCATCAACGTCAGCACGCGCGGTGTAACCCCCACCGTGATCAAGGCGCGCAGGGGTGAGGGCTTCGGCTTGCTGGTGAATTTGCCGCCAGAAGAAGGGTTCGCGTCCTACGCGGCAGACTTGTATAATCCCGCGCAGAAGTTGGAGTGGTCCGGCCCGATTTCCGCGGCGACCTCCGAAGAAGGCCGCCAGATCTACATCCCCGGCCGTGGGGACCAACCTGGCACTTATACGCTTGTAGTGCGTGGTATTACCACCGCCGGCGAAAGCAAGCAGGTCAGCCGGCATTCGATTGATCTTCAAGTCCAGAATTAAGCTCAAATGAGCGGAGCGGAGCCGATGGCAGACAACGTCAACTCCCACTACTTCCATGCAGAGGCGCACGCCCTCACTGGGCATCTCGTTCTCCCATTCAAAGAAGAGATCAAGAAGCAGGCATTCGTGAAGTTGGAGGGCAGGCTCGCCGACTTGTCCGACGAGGAGAGAGCGCAACGCAACTATTTCTCCCAACATGCCAAGAATTTCCGGCTGGAGGGAATCATCTCCTACGCGGCTGCTCACACGCAGGTCTCGGGGCATGCAAGCGAGAAGTACAAAGGCGCGTCGGTAACGCTGGCCACCTCCGTGGTGGAGGATCTGAACGTTCTGAACGTGGTCAGCGCGGATCGAGTGGTGGCGCAGATTTCGACGACGCACTTTCCAGGTGAATATGCCCCTGAAGTCAGTTTTCTGGGCACGCATTTCGAGAACCTGAGGATCGCGCGCCACAGGGCGGAGCCTTATCTGAGGCTCGATCTGGCGGGCGCAAGGCCTGGGGGCAAAACCGCGATGCACCTCGATCAAGGTACCGGCTTTATGAATGCCGTCGAGGCGCAATACAAGAGACTAAAGGCGCGGCTGGAAACCTTGGGCGAGGACGCTCGAAAGAAGATGCGGCTGTCGGACTCTGACGATTCTGTGTCAAAGAAGTATCATGGGCTCGGCTTGAAATACGGTGATATCAAGGCTCAGGCCGCCGCGGCGCAAGAAGAAGACCGGAAGACTGGTAAAGGCAAGTGCGACGGAATCACATGTTCGCTGGTCGAGAATGTCGAGATCATGAACATCGATGCGAAAGCTGCGGACGGGACACCCGCGCCCATTCCGCCTCCGGCGAAATCGTTTGGACATGTGATCCACATCCCCGACTTCGGAAACGTATTTCTGGCCGAGTTGACGGTAAACCACAATTCCTTCCACCTCACCATGATTCGTCTGGAACTGGGCTGCATCGCGGGAGGAGCGGCCGGTTTCTCGACAACCGTCGTGAACGGCGGCGGCAAGGGCGGCGGGGGCTAAGTAGCGACGCTCGATTGCAGTCAACTTGCTCGCGCTTGAGGGCAGCGCTGCTCTGCCGACTCAGCTCGCTCGCCTCTGTCCTCGTTCTTCTATGCCTGTTGGCATGCGTCAGCCGCAGAGACCCACAGGCGACTCTCGACCATGCGACGAAGACCTTCCGGCACGGAGACATAGCCAAGGCGGAGGAAGAGGCAAAAAGAGGCTACGACCAATTCCGCGGTCTCAGCGCAGAGTGGGCTTGGAAGTTCATACTCCTGCGGGCAGATGCCCTGGCATGGCGAGGCTTGAATGGTCGAGTCCTAACGCTCCTGGATTCCGAACCGGCTCCGCCATCGTCCGGCGAACTGGCCGTGCGAAAAAAAAGGCTGGAAGGTGCAGCATATGTTTCCTTGCAAAGGTTTCCTGAGGCCGATCAGAAATTTGGTGAAGCGGAACGCCTCTGCGCGAGATCGAATTCTGATGTTTGTTTGGGTGTGAGCCTTGAACGCGGAACGATGGAGATGGCTCGCGGGCGTTTCAAGCAGGCGGAGGGTTTCTTCGAGCAAGTTCTGAACTCAGCTCGGGAGTGGAAGGACCAGTTTCACGAGGCAGTCGCCCTTCTAGACTTAGGCTGGTCATCGTTACTGCAGGAACATTTTGACGAGGCCCTCGATTGGTCGGCAGCTTCTTATCGACTGTCTGCCGCATCGCAATTCGACGACATCGCGCAGAACGCCCTTGGAAACCTCGGCTGGGCATACTACAGGTTGGGCGAATCCGAAAAAGCTGAAGAGCTTTTTCTTGAAGCGGAAAAACGCGCCACTGAGCTCGGCGATCTGTCTGATCAAGTGAAGTGGCTGACGAACATAGGCTATATCTACCTCGATGCGCGCAGGTACGGCGACGCCGAACATTCCTATCATCAGGCGCTGAATCTCGCTCAGAACACGAGCAAGCAGGACACGCTCGACGCACTGATGTCCCTGGCCCTAGTTTCTGAACGCACCGGAAACCTGGAGCAAGCACGCGAGTATGCCGACCAGACCATTGCTCTCAGCCCAGCAGATGGAGACCATCTCGATGTGCTGTATCCCATGCTGGTCAAGGGACACGTTGCGGCCCGCATGCACGAGACGGCGGCGGCAGAAAAGACTTTTCGCGAGATTGAGCAGGATCCGAAGAGCCACGTTTTCTTGAAGTGGGAAGCGGAGCACTCTCTCGCCAAACTCTATGAAGACGAAAACAAGACAGCCTCCGCCGACCAGGAGTATCGAGCCGCACTGAGTACATTTGAAACAGCCCGATCTTCACTCAAGCACGAGGAATCCGTGTTGCCGTTTCCCGCCAACGCAGCGAGTATTTACGACGATTACATCCGTTTCCTGGTGAACCAAGGCAAGGCGACGGAAGCTTTGCAGGTTGCCGAATACAGCCGCGGGCGGACCTTGGCGGAAGGATTGGGATTATTACAAAAAGGAAGTTCTTTCAAGCCTGATGCGCTGAATGCGCAAGCAATCGCCCGGCGCGCCGGCGGTGCCATTTTTTTCTATGGGCTCGGCGAGAAGCAATCTTACCTGTGGGCGATTACGGCCCGTAAGACCAGCCTGTTTCCTCTGCCTCCGAAATCCGAAATCGACTCCACCGTCCGGCGATACCGCAAAGCGCTTGGCGAACAGCAGGAATTTCTGCCATCCACCGATGCCGACGGACGCGCACTCTACAGCATGCTGGTAGCGCCCGCGACATCCCTGCTGACAAAGGACGCAAAAGTCTTCATCGTCCCCGATGGCAGCTTGAACACACTGAACTTCGAGACTCTGCTGGTTCCCGATCCGAGGCCACACTACTGGATTGAGGAGGTCACCATTGCCGACGCGAGCTCGCTTCGCCTGTTGGCAACCCCTCGCGCCATAACCAAGCATTCGGGCAGCCTGCTCTTGCTAGGCAACGCTGTAGCGCCAAACGGAGATTATCCCGAACTGCGCAACGCAGCCTCAGAGATCGAAGTCGTCGAAAAACATTTCCCGTCTGCGCAACAGAATGTTTTCGCGCGCGAGCGGGCGACTCCGACTGCTTATCTGTCCAGCAAGCCAGAGCAGTTTTCTTACATTCATTTTGTGGCTCACGGAACTGCGAGCCGCATGAGCCCGCTCGACTCCGCCATCGTGCTGTCGAGGTCGAGCCGCGAGGACGACTCATTCAAGCTCTATGCCCGCGACATCATCCATCGGCCACTGCGGGCCGATCTGGTCACGATTTCAACCTGCTACGGAGCCGGAGCACGTGCCTATTCCGGCGAAGGCCTGGTCGGACTCTCGTGGGCATTCCTTCGAGCCGGAGCTCATAACGTAATCGGAGCCTTATGGGAGGTGAGCGACGTTTCCACTCCCCGGCTTATGGATGAGCTCTATACCGGGTTGAAGAAAGGAGAGAGTCCCGATTCCGCGCTGCGCGCCGCAAAACTTTCCTTACTTCATTCCAACGGTGCTTTCCACAAACCGTTCTACTGGGCGCCTTTCCAACTCTATACCGGATCATGAACGGCAGTCCTGCGGAAACCTAAAATCGGCCGCCTGGGCTTTATTTTCCCCAGGGACGCCGGTAAGTACGAAGCAATCTGACGGTGTATCATTCCTCTCCGGAGGGACCGATGAGCTTACCTCGGCAGTCGGATCTTATTTGCTTCTTGATCGCGGCTGGCATAATTCTTGCCACTAGCACAGGACTTGCGCAGACCAGTGCGCCTGCTTCGAGCGAGGCGTCGCGCACCTTCAAGTTGATCCCCAGCCTGGACAAAGAACTTATGGATACGGCTGCGGATCCCTGCGTCGACTTCTACCGTTACGCTTGCGGCAACTGGAGTAAGCTGCATCCGATTCCGAACGATTCGCCATATTCCGACCAGTTTTACAACCTGGAGCAGTACAACCGGCAAGTACTCCACGAAATTCTCGACAGTGCCGCCGCGGGCGGCGGCGGACGCGACTCCAATACACAGAAGATCGGTGACTACTACGCCAGTTGCATGGACCAAGCTTTTATCCAGCAGAAAGCCACGGCACCTCTTCAGCCCGAACTGGAGCGCATCAATGCGCTCACCAGCAAAGATCAGCTTCCCGAACTGTTGGCGCATTTTCAGCTGATCAACGTGAATGCATTCCTCGGATTTGGTTCACAGCAGGACTTTAAAGATGCGACGCGAGAAATCGCCGCAGTGTCACAGGGCGGGCTGGGTTTGCCGGAAAAAGATTATTACTTGCGCACGGGAGAGAAAGACGAAGAGATTCGCAAGCAATACGTGCAGCACATCGGTAACATCCTCAAGCTCCTAGGCGCGAGTGATGCGCAGACATCGA